>Ga0208769_1000912_pt1 | contig 13668 bp, 25 predicted proteins | sample AntAceMetag02UKC_FD_184768 | JGI IMG/M metagenome (GOLD analysis project Ga0208769, IMG submission 184768) | Saline lake microbial communities from Ace Lake, Antarctica- Antarctic Ace Lake Metagenome 02UKC (SPAdes) (version 2) | ecosystem: Environmental > Aquatic > Non-marine Saline and Alkaline...
ACTAACATTTCAACACCAGCCTTATCGCCCTTAAATCCTCCCTGTTATCCGCTCGTGTGTCCCAGTAGCGAGTGTAAGCGGAGACCCTCCTCTGCTTACTGGAATACGTCCGCGGTTCTTCGTATTCCCAAAATCCTTGGGAGTTATCACTGTATGCTACGTATACTTTATAGGTGTCAGAGTCTACACGGGTCATAAAGATATGATCAAAAATTAACATATTGACGCGGCCTCCCGTTGTTCCGGTTATAAAATCTTCCCAAGTAGTTCCGTAAACTTTTTTTTACATTTATATTTATAGGTCCATGTGTGTTGTCATTAGTAATTCCCATAGGAGATACCGAACGAATAATTTTGTAACGTTCAGTATGCTCTTTGAATAGCATGAAGCCCACATTACTAAAGTAATTATAAAAAGCTTTTATATCATTACCTTGTAACGCAACGGTTACTCTAGAGAGTTGAAACATGGTCTAAATTGTCCATAGTAGGTAACTCCTGGCCAGAAGGAATCGACTCGAGTAAATATGTGGATATCCTCACACACGGCAGTTGGATCCCGAACAGTATAAATAAGTCTGAGCTGTGCTATTCTTGCTATCCCCGTATCAGGGTTTAAAGCATCCCTCAATATATAAAAGAGAGACACAGTAAAATGAGTGTTAATTTCTGTAGCTCCTTCAATACGTGGGTGATTGACATGCAGCACGATTACTTCTCCATTCTTTGTATAACCTAAAACAAGTCTCATGAGCAGTTAAGTTCCTGTCATTAGAGCGTTGTTGTATTGTGTAATACTTCACGTGATGTATTGCGGTCTTACAAGCATTTCGTCGGGTATATTTAATTTGGTAAAATAGATACCGGTTATCATATACGTACTGCAGCAGGGGAGGATCTACGTGTTGCATGAGTTCATCATTTGTTTACCTCTTCGTGGATACGTCCTATGTGTTCCATTTGACGCTCAGAAAGAACGGGATTGAATGTCTCCCGTTCCTTCCTTGCGTAGTTGTCTGGATGATATTTAGCGTAGATGTCTTCAATAAACGTGTGTTCCCAGTCTGTAAATGTTTGGTCCTCGTCGTCTAAGTCAATGTATAGGGAGGCTACCTGTTCTAATATTTCGGTGTAAAGTTTACCGTCAAACACTATATTATTCTGTGTGTCCCACTTAGTGTAGTCTTCCCTACCCTTCAAGCGTTTGTCCCAAATAACAACTGCTGCATTTTTTTGTCGGTCTGAAAGGTCTTTACCTTCAATACCTGTAATGAAGCTTTTGTCTTCTGCGTTAAAGTAAATTTTGTGTTCCTCGAGTGCGTAAACCAGGTCTTCCACTATCATTGGGATTTTGACGTCCATTACTTTCTCCTTACGTCGTATGCATGTATTTCTTGGCCTACGCAATCTGAGTTTTAATAGTGTCTTCAGTAATTATTATGTCTTGGTCAAACGGGCTTAAGAGACATTTAAACATTTCTGACCCTATATACAAAGGGACATAGCTTAAAAATGTAGATCCGGGATCTGAAAGTATATTCTGATATACCATGCGGGACCAAAACCTGATATTAACGTGTCGCATATTGACCAAAGCTAGCATCCATAATCCACGTACCATTATGACGTTCTAGCGGCCATGCGTTATACAATAATTTAAAATAGGTATGCATTCCGTGACCTGTTTCCATAACTGAGGAGTAATAATCGTATCTAAACAAATCAGAATTGTTCCCGTGCGTTATCCGTAAAATCAGAGTATTCCCAATTACATTATCTCCCGGGTCTCGGTAGACTCCTTGGTCCGTATATGAGATTGAAACTTGGAACATGCATTACTCTGTCTCTTTGAGCTTGTCGAGAATCAATTCCAGATCCGGAGGTCCTTCCTGTCTTGACGGCCAGGCTTTGAGTTGCGGTACGGAATCGCGGGACTCGAACGGCCATTTCTCCTTGTGAGGAAGCGTGTGCGCGTATGTGGATTCCAGCTTATCCATGAACGCGGTGGCGTCGATTCCCAGGGCATCCGTGATGCTTTCGAAGATGGGCCGGTCTTCCATGGGAGTAGAGAACTCGAGGATGACTACCGCGGTCTTCTCGGGCCCGTCTTTCACGCTGTTAAAGCTCATGAGTTCATCGGCGGAGGCGTCGTACACATACGTGTACAGTGACATCGGGTACTTGGTTTCCATGTCTTCGACCGCCGGGTACAGAACTTCCGAGATCATGCGTGTTTTGACTTTGGCAATCCTGATGTAAAGTTTGTCATCTTTCCAGGCTACAATGTGGTTGATTTTTAAGAAAGTCTTTTCGAGATACTGACACAATGACTGCAGACCTTCGTGCCAACGAAACCGCAGCTCACGACTGAGCTTCATTGTTGTGCTGACCAAGTCGTCTGTCGGGGCCTTAATCAGCTGTTCGTTATCAAATCCGTCCATGGTTTTTCTCCTTGTTGTGTTGTCTGTTTGAGGTTCTTATCTTTTACCTAAAAAGATAGGGGTATTTGTCTTTCCCTTTAGCTTCTACTTTTTAATTTCTACCCCCAATACTCGTCATCCCCTCTGTCTGCCTCGAGAGTACCTAACAACGCGGCACTCGACAGTGTAGTCCGTGGCGGCGTTTTTGAGTTAACTATCTCCTCGAGGTGTCCACACGTACAGCATGTAATTTCCAGAAATACTCCCCGGGTCTTGACGGACAGGTCGCTTCCCCCGCAGGCACTACAGCCACTAAACATCTTTATGTCATTCATTTCTTTACACCTTCTTGGTTTGGGTTTTTGGTTATGGCTTACACTTTTGTTACAACTATCTTTACCCTTTCTGTTTAGTAAAATTTACAGTTTCTTCTTTAAATCCTTATACCCCAAAAAAAGAGCCTCTTATTAGAGGCTCGGGGTACTAAGAATTTGGATTAAAAGTCGGTAAGTAGTTATAGTCCGTCAAGAGAAGGTATGGGAGGATGCCAGTATCTTGTTATTTGACTTCGTAATTTAACATCAGCAGCCCACATAAAACGCTGTTTATTATTTTTAGCTTGGATTGCTTCTACGGCACGTTGCTGTCCCGTACGCAAAGATACAACATGGGTTCCGCCTTCTTGGGGGTCTCCTACCATCCATTGCCCGTTAAGAAACTTCTCCCAAGGTTCTGTAAGTTCATCTGAAATAAACAACTTTGTGTCAACAAAGGGGTCATCATCTACTTGAGCACGGAGTACATGTGTGTATTCTTCTCTCACGGGGTACCTGCCAATCCTTTGGCACGTCCCAAGTGAGTAGCTCCTTGTATTAGAAAATGCAGCTGAGAACGTATGTCTGAACCGGAACTACGGTTTACAGCTTGTTGTGTCATGTCCTTAGCCCAGTTCAGTGCGTGCTTTATCTCTTCTGAAAGTTCTGGAGACTCCAGACTTCGAGTAATCGTTTCGAGTTGTTCTTTCGCCATTTTTTTAATTTCATTTTCTATCAAGTGTTCTCTCCTTTTCTCGTGTTGCTATGTCATCGGAATATCCAGTCCAAATAAGAATAGCAAGTACAGTTCCTGTGAGTAACGCAATGAAAAAATCCATCCCAAAAATCCCGCCAAGAAATGCTCCGGCTATAAAGGCCAGTACTGTGCGGGATCCTTGTCGTTTACGAAGTTTATTGATCTCTTTTTCTATTGTCATCTATAAGCCTCCCACAGGCATCTTAGCAAAAAAATGTGCGAGGAGCGCACATAATTCTTTATTTATCATATCCGGAATTGTAGTTATCAGGAAAGATATCGGCGAGATTCCCTGTGAGAAGTCCTCCCTGGTCGGGAAGCCATCTTACCCAGAACTTGATTGGGCCCTCTGGAATGTGGCCCAGGCGTTCAACGCATACACATGCGCCTTCTTCGAGTACGAGCAAGGCTTGGTGGTGTGGCCCACCCGTAAGTCCCTCTTCTCCCTCGGTGTCGTGTCCCGCGGCCAGAAGCTGAATTCCGTAGCTCCTACGTACCTTTTCTCCGATTTGGTTAAGTACATCCCCATCCTCGGTTCGAATGTAAGTAGATCCCCGACGTCCCCCTCGAACCTTTAATAGAACCATCGCTTGTTTGGCAGAACGTTTTCGCTCCCCTATCAGCATCAGATTCCCCGTGTTCTTTGCGTAGTGTGGAAAACAGCGCACTACTCGTTCTCGGTCAGTATTCGGGAAGTCGTCTTTCCCTACAGGAATCCACGCGCTCTTTCCGTGTCCTCCCCCTCCTACTGCAATGTGAGGGTATTTCTCTTGACTGACAAACATACCCTCAACAACTTTGGTATCACAATTACTTTGAACTGTGAATGCTCTCATAGTACACCTCCTAGATTTACCGGTTTCCGGAAAGATCGACGGAAGAAGCCGAGTTTTTATTCCTCAGGTCTCGGTACCCGACTTCATAGTCTATTCTGATTTGGCCGTCGTTGCACAGCTCGACACTCATCTTTGTCTTCCCTGGCACCAGTGACGAGGGATGGGGCAACGTATCCATCGCTTCATTCACGGCCCGACGAAAAGGACCGCTCCTGACTACGCTGAATGTGGAGATTCTTACTCCATCATCGGCAGTCTTTTTTGATCCTGCCGCTACTACTTCTTTTTCTTTGGTCTTTGGCATGTCACACCTCCTGGGAATGATTGGTTGGGGATTGTAAACGAGTACTTCTTTAACTTCTTATACCCGCGACGTATACTTACTTTTGAATAATAAAGGAGTAATTATGTCTCCATTCGAACACGGTGTTTTGAACTTTTTAGGTAAGTACGCAGACGTGGGCGCTAATTTTTTGCGTTCTCAGGCCTATGGTCCTGAAGTTATGCAGGCTTACCAGGACTATACCCGGTATTCTCGAATGCTTGAGAATCCGGATTTGAGTGCTTTTCATAAACAAAATATTCTTAAGAAAGTTAAGGCTTCTGAAGGGATTCTGCAGAAGAACCTCAAGGGGTCAGATTGGAAAACATTATATAAAGGTCGTGAAGGACTCCAGCCTGCTCTTGCTGAGCGCGGTGCTTTCAAGCCTAACGTGGATACAGGAGCAACAACCGGGGCGGGTAGAGCTACCGTTTTCGAAGGCAAGATGAGGAATCAGCCTGGGGGGGAAGCCAGACTTGAAGCTCTGCAGCAGCAAACGCAAGCAGGTCGAAGACGACAAGCACAGGGGCGGTCCACGCCGGTATCTGCTAAAGATACAGCAATTCAAGAACATATGATGGCAAACAAGGGCAAGACTCCTAGCCGTCGTGTACTTAACCGCGTAATGGGAACAGAAGGAATATCAGGGGGAGGACCGACACGAGACTGGACTTGGAAGGATCGTCCCAAGCAGACACAGACACAACCTTATTACGGTGGGCGGACTAAGAGCGGACCCAAGATTCATACACATCCTCAAACGATACTGCCGGGAGAGCCTGGTGCTCATCCCATGAATGCTCCGCCTATCCCGGGAACACGCTCTCATGCCGCGGCTACAGGACAACCCGTAGCTCCTGCTAGAGGAATGCCGACACCAATCCCCACGGCGCCGAAGGCCTCAAAAATGTTTGGTAATATTAGAAAAGGTCTCGGTCGATATGGGCGGGGGGCAGCTATTATAGGGGGCTTGGGTTTAGGAGCCGCGTACTTAGCGAATAACGATAAAAAGGAACAAGTACGACCTACCTATGGTCCAATGCCTTCGCCGCTTGCTGCTGCCGGATATTACTAGTCTCGAACAACACCCGCCACCGATACCACTAAGATTGCAACTAGCTCGAGACCTGCCACAATTTTCCACGCAACAATCTCGATACCTTTTGATCTATTAAGTTTGAGATTCCATGTTTTTTCGTTATCGAGTCGCGTAGATAAGTAGTCTCGGTTTGCTTCGTGAGTAGCTACCGTTTGTTCATAACTAGAAATCTTTAATTCGAAAGCCAGAACAATATCACGCTGGGCTAACAATATAGAGTGTACTTGTAGCCGCCAGTCGTACAGACCCTGGAAGGCATTACTTATTTGGAGAACGGTCTTCCATTCTTCTGTTGATAGACATTTGTAACTGGTCCCATTTATTTCCGTTGTAGAGATAACGGGCAACACATACCTCGGGCTGATTGGGAAATCTAATAATACATTTATCTCCTCGGAAGTGGACTCCTCCGCCGAGGATAAGGTCGGAATCATAAATAAGATCGGGAGAATTATCAGGCCAATGATATTTTTCATGAGTCATTCTACTCTTTCTAGGCTGGTAATAGTGTTATCGGTAATTCTGATAGAAGTCACCGCGGGTGTTCCAATTTGTGTCCCTATCCATGAAGGATGGTCTATCCAATAATAAAAATAACCTCGAGAACTTAGTATTGATACAATATCTGGCTGTTCACAATCAGGCCAATGAAATCTACAGGCCGAGATTTTTTTGTAGCTCATCAAGCTCTTCCATTGTTTTAGCCTCGTATATTTTTTGGCGGTTCTTTAAAGTTGTTGCGTCAATTTTTGCGGCGCTATTAATATATTTGTACATTTCGCTTTTCTTAGCGTTAATTGTCTCGTCAAGTTTCTTTCGAATTTCTTCTTGACCCTCAAGTGCAGCATCCACTGTTTCTGCATGCTCCTCGTCAGCAGATGTCTTTGGACCTGGTGCTAAGACTCGCATAGCTATCCAAAGAGTAGCAAGAACCACAAAGGCTAAAAGAAAGACCCCGCCCAATAATTTGCAGTACCAGGGCCATGCTTTAAAATCAGTCCAAGTTTTTTTATAAAGTGTTTCAAAAGGATTCATTTCTTTTTGACCTCCTCTACAGACCAATTAGCCGAATCGAAATAACTATGAAATTCAGGATCACTGGAGATGATACCATCATCCGCCTGGACAGCCAAGACTGCTTTTTTAGCTGAGATAGCCTCAACTTCAACAAGCTGTTCATAGACCTCCAGGCGGGTGACGATAAATTTTTTAATCGGATCGTAGTGTATCACTGCCAGCCTAAACTACTAGTATGGGGTGGCTGGTAAGCTATGGTGGAATAGGGTGTATCATCATTTAAGTCCATAGGACAGTAATACGCCTTTTTCCACCACACAAGATCCTTAGTACAGCCACACACAGTGCATCTTTTAGGCATTATCTCACGTTGCTCATTTCGTGAAAGTGACTTTATTTGTCCCTCCATGGGCTGATCCAATAGTCGTTTGCCCTTTGGAGTAATAAAGTAAACAAATTCTTGTCCCGTGCTCTGCCTGTAAAGCAACTCAAGGGAATGGAGCTGTGTCAGACGTTGTACCGTTCCGCCCACAGCTTTATAAATATTAGCTGCGCGATGTACTTCTTTTCCGTCCGGGGTGCCTCCTAGCTCTTTCACGGTCTGTAAGATGGCTAGAAGGCTCTTTTTCGGGATATGTCCCATATCGAACCTCCTGTTCTTTACGGCGTAATTGCCGTGGTGCATTAGTGTACGTTAATTTGAAAAATTATGAGAGTATGTCAGGAAGCCTCCTGAAAGTTGTCAATCTTCTCCCGGGTGCCGCAAGGGATTAGGAATATTAATTCCTATTCATATCCCTGATACCGCCGCGGACACGTGGTGAAGAGTGAGCATTCTGGTACTCAGGTACCATTCTAATTGAGATGTAACATCTCGAAGTCTTCTACGGGACTTACGAGGCTTCCTGACATAAAAAAGCCCCAAAACTATTCGGCTACTATGCGTTGCGCGTCAAGCTCTTTTCGTCGAGGCTGCTCGAGGGACAAAAATTTTGAATTCCGTTCGTGAAGTCAAAAATTCAAAATTCTTTGTTTCTCGGCGCCGAGTGAAAAGATCATGATGGGATATCATATAGCACACATTCCTGTATGCTCATGGGAAGTAACTTCCCGATCTCTAGAGATTAGATAACTAACCGAATAGTTTTGAGGATGAAAAAAGAGGACAACAGCAAGAAACCGGGCAAGGGGGGGCTTACCGGTTAGCACTGTACTGTTGCCCTCAAACAACCCCAGGATAAAGCGAAGGTGCTCCACCGTATCCTGGGGTCACACATTGCTGCCAACAATATGTCTAATAATCAAAGGAGAACAAACCACCACGGCAAGCTGTGAAACGCCGTCGCGTAACACGAGAGTGCAACCTCCCATCACTTGAACGAGGTCCCCTTAATATTTCCTCGTAGAGTCGACATAGCGTCTCTCCGTTGTTGCTAAGTGGTTTGCTGTCCTTTGATTATCAAACAATAATACCAAGTGTACCAGGATTGTATTCTATTCCGAGACCCCACACTTGGAAACGGGCCAACGTTATGAGATGTAAGCTTCCCAATAACCATCTCCTGCAGAAGAAACTTACTACGCATCCTGACCTGACGTTCTAATGAGCCTGCAGGAGACCCCATTAATAATTAGTGGACCTGACGAGATTCGAACTCGTGTCCAAGTGTGCTCCGCGTGTAGATCGTTACGTATGTAGTCCATTTCTAAATGTTCCCTATATCAAACGTATATGGACAAAGCTATCAAAGGGTAAGCTGGACACTTTTGTTTACCGCGACAGCACCAGCACACCGCGTTTTTGCTTGTTGATATTATGCCCTCAGTCAGTACACAAGCACTCCTGGTGAAGACACCCTCAAGCGGCTGCTTGCAGAGGAGCTGCGACAACCTTCGGGAAGAGTTCTACAACATTGGTAGCTGTATTTGGAAATCCTTTTTAACCCGCCGAATATCCAAGGCGGAACACGCACTACAAACTTCATTCACACCTGTCGAAACCAATTCAGGCCCATAAGTTATCAAAGAATATGCAGGTTAGGGACAGGCTACCTGCGTCGCCTTATGAGAGCTTAATGGTTCATACGAGGTACCCACAATGCTTATCCCATTTTAGCACTAGTACCCCCGGACATTCATACCGAAGTATAGTTGCCTATGCTCCGGTTACGCTAGACATATAAATATCTAGCTGACACTTTCTTATACCAAAAGTAGGGATTAAATAGCAACTAAACGTCGTTCGAAATCTTCGCTTTTATCGCTTTTGAGTTCCTCTATTTTTACCCCCGGGACAAAGGTAAGAGCTTCCGCAACATACTCATGTTGCTGGGTGGTTACTTGTACTACGCAGCCTACTCCCTTAATCTCCATAGCCTTCGTACTCTTCATCCAGCCCTCTTCCTCCGAAGATGCTTTGCAAAGCAGCTGGAACATGTCACCATTCCCGAAAGTTTTTAGGTCAGACACATTTTTATGTGCTCCGTTTACGTCTGTGTTGTTTAGTGTCTTTTTCATTGGTTATCCCTCCGTGTTAAAAGAAGCTGTTCGACGTCCTAGATAGCATCTTCTTCTACCATAGAAAAGTAATTTTTTTAAAGACTGCGTCTCTTGGGTACCTGAGCAGAACGCTGATTGCGTTTACGGTGTTTTTCCCATAAACGTTTAGTGCGCTTATCGGGCTTATTAGGGGGTAGAGACATACCCGCAGTGCGGTAGATGGTGGGGCCCGCTGCCATTAGTATGTTCCTATATCAGAGTTACCGAAAGGTATTTCATTAGAAGCTGAAAAACCCTGAGAATTACCTAATTGTTTTTGCAGCTGCGCATAAAGAAGCTGATCCTGTATGCGCTCCCGCTCATGTTGCTTGGCTCGACTGGCAGCCAGAGCAGCCAACAATAGTGCCCCGATGGTAGCTGCTGCAATGGGTACAAGTTTGGTACCCGTATCAAGCTTTTTAAGGATACCCTCTCCGCGTAACATTTTGTCTATAATTGAGCGTTTTTGCTTCTCGAGCATGGGGTTGACCAGGTGCTTGCCTGCCATATACCCGCCGACGCCGCCAGCCCCGCCAGCAATTGCCGGAGAGATACCTTCATCCAAAAATGCTAGTTTTTTCAGTATTTGTGTATTAACCAAAAGATCCTCCAGGCATCGCTACATAAGGGGGTGGAGAGGACGCGGAAGTAATTGGTAGGCCCCGTAGGATGGATCCTGTGTAGGGCTTCGGGGTCTTCACAGCTTCCTCGAGGGCGCGTCTCTGGAGGACCTTCTCTGCGAGTAGCCCCCGAGCCACCTGTTCTGCCCCCTGTTCTCGTTCTCCTCTTTGACCGGCCCACTGACCCAGGGCAGCTAAGCCTCCCAGCCCAGCACCAGCCAAGGGGGCGTAGCGCATTCCCGCCGGGAGACGCCTTAAGCCCTCTAGAGCCTTCCGTGAGATGCCCTTTGTGAGCAGCTCCTTGAAGGGCTGCAGGGACTTCTGTCCTCCTGCCAGGCGTGCTCCAAGACCCCCGGCAACTCCCCCGATACCGGCGCCCATAGCAGTAGACCCTGGAGCCCCTGTTCCGCCCTCTTCTTCTGTAAGAGTACGAATATCTTTCCCTTGAGCCAGCGCTTTGGAAACACGCTCTACTACATCTCGAGGTACCCAGCCCTGCATACCAGGAAGACGTTCGGTATACGAAAGACCTCCTGGTAGGGTAAAGGGTGTCCCCGGGACTCGAGTCCATATGGGGAATGCCAGCTTGTTGAACTTTAAAAATTCCACGTCTTAATAATACGAATTATTTGGGAGCCACGCAACCACCTGGGCCAGATTGGATCTTCGTTGCGGGTCTATCTCCATGGGAATGTACATATCCTGCAGCCTGTTTTTTACTACCGGGATACGATGGAACAATGTTGGTGAGCTGCGTGGGAGCTTGCTGCCAGAATTTTTGAGTAGTACCTCCACACTTTGTACATGTGGTTTCGTTTACTCCCGCTTTGCACAAAATCTCTTCTTCGAAATTGCAGGTCTTACATCTAAAATCGTATAGGGGCATAGCTACTCCTTTAGACTCATGTCTGGATCAAATATAAACTCTTCAACCTCATCAGCCGCCGAACACTTTTTAATATTCTCTAGAGACTCTGAGAATATTTCTTCTGCTTCTTCAGAACAATCTACTTCACCGAAGTCATCTCCAAAACATACTTCTTCCATTTCATAAACGGCATCCCCCAGATCTTCAAGCATGTCAAAAAGTCCAATTCCGTGTGTACCTAAAATAAGTCCAAGAAGGGTCCTGAAGGCGTCTACATCAGGTTTGGGCCCCCCAGTCATTAAGACAAAACCTGTAACCCATTCGTCCCCGCGTAAAAATGGAGGAGTATTGGGATCTGCGGTAGCGTCCGATACTAGAGATTTAAGCATGTCTTGGATGAAGAAATTATTACCGCCTTTTCCGTAGAAAGGTCTGTAGTATACCCCTCCAGTAATAGATGGAACTTTAAGTAGTTCTGCGAGTTTCTTAATCGTGTCCAGGATATCGGTAATAAGCTTTTCGTAGCGTTTCACTTCACTTTTAAGAAATTCAATGTACGCCTTGTACTGATCCAGGATAGACCCTATCAATCCTTCCAAAGTTTTTAGGAAACCTATAATACGACCAATAAAATCCTCGAGAAGCGGAAAGAGTGATGCGAGTGAAGGTGTGCGTATCCAATCAGGACGTATACTCGGGGGGTGCGCGGGTTGAGGGGTTGCGCGTGCAACATTAGAAATTTGCCAGTAATCTAGTTTACGCTGGGGTTTCTCATCATCGGAAACAAAGCGACTTTCAAAAGCATCAAGGCGCCAGGCAGTAGCATAAAAATAAGAATCACCGATGGGTTTGTCATCAAGGGGTACATTTTTATCTACGTAGGTAGTTTTAACCAGAGGACTGTCGATAATTGCAACAACCTCAACGTTCATGTCATCGGTACCACCTAGACGTCCGACTTTAAGTTCTCGGGTTCCCGCGAGTTCTACGATATTACTGGCAACCATAGCATTTGGATTATTTTTTACTCTGATAATCGCAGTTTCAGTAGGATAGAGAATAATATTTCCAAGGTCTGAGATCTGGTTAATTAAAGACCCGGGGCCATCCCACTCCAGTAATACGTCAAAGGACCCCGTACTGGTTCCATATGAACCAGCTTGTCCTGTAGATAGGGGAGTCGCTATTAAATTTGTAGGAACAGGAACTTCTTCTGGTAACCCGGGTATTCCTCCAAAGAGTGACCCGAAGATACCAAACAGTCCCCAAAGATCATCCAAAAAACCTATGGGATCAAAGTCCGAACCTATAAGCATTATATACCCGGCTATATAATCATTTTCGCCGTAAAACATAGGGCGGTTAAGATCCCCTTCGTCGTATAGAGAATCCCAAATAGTTTTAAAAAATCCGTAGTTTCCTCCGCTGTATCTATTTACATTGGTAAGAAATTGACTCAGTCTTTCCCGTTCTTCTATCTGAGAAGGAGTATCATTTGGTTCGGGACCTATGCCGCCTCCAAAAAGCCAAGACATTTCTTCAGGAGTAAAATCTCCGACACCCGCGAAGTTAGTCATTAATTTTTTAGCGAAGGGCACATAGAATAAGTAGATACCAGCGTCGTGCAGCAGCCCTTCCAGGAGTTCGGTAATTGCATCTATTATTTTTTTAACAAGAGCTGCGATAGGATCCGCAAAAGCTCCTATAAAATTGAGAAAAGCCTCGAGAGCTTTGACCATAAAAGCCAGGGCTTCTTTTAACTTTTCAATAACCTCAGCAATAGAAGATAAAGGGTCCCATGACGGAAGAGTTACTTCTAGTTTATTCCAGTGGTACTTGCCTTCACTTAGAGCCCCCGTGTCCGTGAAGTTAGTCTCTGGACCTACTTTGAGATCTTCTTTTTCTATTTCAAGCTGGTCAATTACGCCCATATGTTATGCCCCAAAAAACAAGTTATTGAAGTTTTGTAAGTCTCCGGTAACGGGAGCACGTCCAAAACCATCTATGACTCCTGTACCTTTTACACGCCAAGTGTAGAACACTTGTTCCAGAGTAACCAGAACTTCTTGTTTCAATCTGTCTACAGGCCACCCGGAAAGAGGGCGTGTAAGATTAGTTACGACGTAAACTAACTGAGGATAAATCTCACCGTTAGCTGCTCGAGGAGCTGCGGACTGCCATAAGGACTTCCAAACATGAGGTCCTACCCTGTATTGTAGATATATGCATTTCCAGAAGTCTAAAGACGGAGCCGGAAATAGACTACGATTATTGGTATAAAGTAAACGAGCAGCCTTATTTAGTTCAAGACTCCAAAGATAGGCACAAACTTCTGGTTTACTACTACGTTCAAAATCGATGGCAGCATATTTAGCAGTCTCAAGGCCTGCATATAAGAAGCCCTTCCGACCCCTCCATATAGCAGGATTTGAATCTATCCGAGGATTAACTGTAATTAAATGTGCAAAAACTAGAGCGTAAGGAATATCTCCCCGGTACTGAACTACCGAGGTACGGTACTTAGCTTCAGCATCTTTAAATTTTGCAATATTTCGCTTTGCAATAGCTTCCCCGGATAGCTTTCCTTGTTCGGTTGTAAGGGTCATTTAAAATTTACTTCGACGAGTATCTGTTGTTGCAATAAAAGACTTGGGACGGGTCTCAGGAACCCCGAGTTGTTGCCGAAGGTCTTTTGTTACGTCCCCATGAAAGAGTTCTTTAATGTTTGTATCTATTCCGGCCTTCTTAAGGTCCGGTTCAATACCTCGTAACCGCTCATATAACGATATCTTTGTAAGCCGCACAAGTATTTCCCCAAGACGAACCAGAGGAGTAAAATTTTGTCGTGTATTCCAATCAGCCATAAACTAAGGATAC
>Ga0208769_1000913_pt1 | contig 13653 bp, 18 predicted proteins | sample AntAceMetag02UKC_FD_184768 | JGI IMG/M metagenome (GOLD analysis project Ga0208769, IMG submission 184768) | Saline lake microbial communities from Ace Lake, Antarctica- Antarctic Ace Lake Metagenome 02UKC (SPAdes) (version 2) | ecosystem: Environmental > Aquatic > Non-marine Saline and Alkaline...
TCTGTAGTTGCTAATGCTGCCGCAAATACTGCTCCTGATATTGCTGGACCAGTAATAATACTGTGATTATTAAATTTTAATGTCCTGCATGATAATTTAATCATGACGGTTTTAAACAATTCGGCATCAGTTGTTATTTTGTTTTTGTCAATATAGGTATTAGAATGTCTTCCAGATGTTAATTTAAAATGACCATGTTTAATAACATTGTATTTTTCAAAAGTTTCTATTAATGACATGTCTCCTCCTACAATATTAATTCAATTTATGATTTAATATGTTGTGTGTTGTTTTCTCATCTGGAATAACAATATTACTTGTCATTTCAATATATTTCATTGATAAATCTTTAGGAGCTGGTACGTGTAACATTACTTTATCAAGAGATATTATTACTGTGTTTGTTGAAATTGGAAACATAAACGGAATAAATGATAGTTCAAGTACTTGTTGTCCATTTGGCAATTGTTTTTGACTTGGGTTCAGCGCATATACATCTTCAATATTTTCTTCTGTTAACTTTCCAATAATTAATGTATTACAAACTAATTTTGCGACTACTAAATTTGACATATTGGATCTCCTTAATGCAACAGAGGTAGTATATTTACTACCTCTGTTGGTTTAATGTTATCGGTTAATTGACCCTAATAAATTTGCTATCCAACCACCACCTGTGGTCATGAAAATCAAGGCTTTTTCAAAAGCTACTACTTGCCAATCAACAATTTCAAATAGTGATTGATTATTTTGACTATCCATTGATTGGATTGTAATCTTATTGGGTGCCCAAGTAATTCCGGTTTGATTGGGTGTCCAACTATTATTTGCCCGAATTACACGTTCAAACAGAAATACTGTTTTTGCATTTTCTTTATTAAATAGAATTTCATTACACGCCTCTGGATACGCATTTGCAACAGTTTTTCGTGTTGCATTTGCAATAATAACACTCGACGGTGTAAATACATTATTTCCAGCATCATAAAATGTCATTCTCATATTTCCAAATGATGCGTTGGTTCCGACACTGAGTATATGACGTTCATTTGCCTGTAGTTGTTCTTTCTTGATGATTTTTTGATTGATTAACCACATCATATCAATGATATGATATTTAGGTGTTTGTTGCTGTTGCTGCCCACCACCAAATTGCTGTTGCTGCCCACCACCAAATGGTTGTTGATTTTGTTGGCCGCCAAAATTATTACCACCAAAAGTTGATGTGTTTTGCTGTTGTTGTCCAAATTGTTGCTGTCCACCTTGTTGGTTTTGCATATTTACTCCTCCTTGCATTTGTATTATTGGTTGTTGAATTAGTTGCTGTGGCGTGTCAAATGGTGTTGGTGCTGGTGCTGCTTCAAATGGTGCAGTTTGTTGTACTGGTGCTGCTTGTTGTACTGGTACTGTTTCAAATGGTGCAGTTTGTTGTACTGGTGCTGCTTCAAATGGTGCTTGTACTGGTGCCGCTTCAAATGGTGCTTGTACTGGTGCCGCTTCAAATGGTGCTTGTACTGGTGCTACTTCAAATGGTGCTTGTACTGGTGCTGCTGCTGTTTTCGTAACTTCTGCGGCTGCTTCTCTTGGTGTTGTATTATCAAAGATAGTTGATTGTTGTGGTGCTACTGCTTCTGGTTGAACTTCTGGTTCTTTTGCTACTAGTTCATTAAACGGGTTATCCATGTGTCTCCTTTAGACAATCATAATTGTGATAAATAATATGTAAATATAATAAATTTAACAATATTATTATTGTTAAATTATTAACTAATATAATAATACTAATAATTATTGTTATTTTAAATATTATTATTCCTGTAAACCCAAATAATTTATAAATAAATTTAATAATTGGATTACTTTCGCCTTTCGTACCGTATTCTTTGATAATTCGATGGGTTTGTATTAAATCGATAATATTTGTAACGGTAAATAAAATATAGAGTATAATCATATGTATTAATATCTATATGTAGTTTTTAAAAATTAAGGCGTTCATTTCTTATCTGTAAGAACTTTTTCAGCAAGATTTTTGAATGGTGAATCTTTTGCTTGGCTCGAACTGGATGAACCAAAGAAAAAATTTACAATAGTACTGATTAATGTACCTAAAAGAAATCCAATAATGGTATCAACAACTCTTATATTGTCTTTTGGGATTATCATAAATGTTACACATGCAATATATATGAACGAAGACAATGTCGTAAATCCAGCGTATATATAAACAAATCGTTTTGAGAATCTATCTCTTTGTTCAAGTGCAGCAACTTGCATTGTACGAGCACTATTAGTATTTTGCAAATCTAATCGATCACGTTCTAAAAGAATGTTTTGTAATTGTACTTTATGTTCCATTTCTAATTGCTTAAGTTTAAGTCCTAACTCGGGATTCTGTTGTATTGCAGAAGCGATGTTTTGAACGTTCACATCTTCTTCCGATTCCATTCCGAAAATAGATTGAATTATTGATATAACACCACTAACACCAGCACCAACTACTGTTCCTGGGCCAGGAATTAATGAACCGATCATCGGTGCATATTTTTTAACTGTATTTAAAGCACTATTAATATCCATTTGTTTTTTCCTTTTTGTTTTACTATTCAGTACTAGTAAGTAACCAGTACTGAATAGTGTGTCTAATTATCGGGCGTTTGCAATTTATTATAATATTTTGCTCTCATTTTGGGTTTAAAACTCATATCATCAAACCCTTTCTTATGTTTTTGATCTTCATCACTAATTTGAATGATATTCCTTTCTTTTGATTGCATAACACCAGATAGAAACATATCTATTTCTTGATGTGCTTGAAAAGGGCCAAATACAGATTGAAAATTAAGGTCTTTCAAAACCGGATTTAGAATTAAATTTGGACGACCATCTCTTCTATTGTAAATAGCAAATACAGGTGTTTCATATTTTTCATGTAGTTTTATGTTATCTTCAAAAGAATTATATTCAATATCAAAATACCATTTGAGAGATTCCTGTTCTGAAAAACGATTACCAAATCTAAATCTGGGTTTGTGTGCATATGTTTTTAATTGTTTTTTCTTTTTTTTATACTTATCTAAAATAAATTCATTAAGGGATCTATAATCATAATAATACTTGTATTTTGGAGATATTTCTAAAACTTTTATTTCAAATTCTATAAAAGGATATTTCTTTCCACAGAAATATAGGATACCAGTATTTCTTATAAGATTACAAAATTGCCTTTGGTAATGTTGATATTTGTGTATATAAACACCATCAATACCTTTTATTATTCCTAATAAAACTTTATTAAATATTTCTTCTCGTTTTCTAATATAAATAACAGTGTCATCAAATCCATATGCCTGTACTGTATCGTAATAATCATGGAATTTTGATATTATTCTCATTTTTCCACCACAACATTACATCGACATCAATTTATCATAACAGGTTTTAATTACTTTTGCATCCCATAATGCATTGTGTTTTTCAGTACTTCTGAGTATTCCAGCAAATTGTTCTCGACTAATATCTGGGTCAATATTTTTAATCTTAAATAATGTGCAAATATCAAATGGGATATAATAAATATTTTGTGGAATTTTAAAAGCGTGTCCAAAAAGTTCATTGAATAGTACCCAATCATATGACAAACAATCCGACCACATTTCAACAAATGCAAATCCATTTAACCATGCTGTTAATTCTGATTTTATACGTAGTGCGTTTCCTTTAATTTCAATTTGATCTGCTGTACTGTATGGTTGTTGTTTGTTAAATTTTAAATGACTAATAACATTATTTTTTAGCCAGTCATCAACTTGTGATTCTTTATAATCAGTAAATTCAGCATAAAATGTTTGATTAGCTTCTGTTATTAACCCAATACTAATTAACGTTGTGTTTTGATGTAGTCCTGTAAATTCAGTGTCAAAAAAGATTTTCATATTACAATACTCCTCCGTTTAATATTCCAATAATTCCATTTAATTGCGCGTTTAATAGACATGTCATAATCATCAATACAACCACCGTCTTCGCATTTTGGACAGTCATGTGCATCAAAGTGTCCTGTTTTCCAATCCTCATCTTGAACTATTATACATTCAGATACTGGGCCTCGCCAATTACATTTACTGCAAATAGCAATATCTGGTAATGGTTCTATTTTAAATCCTATTTTATCTAATTCTAAAGCTTTAAGTATCAAAAAAGTAGCCCTCCTTAGCAAGTTTGATAACTTTACTAGATATTGTTTTCGAACATGTATATTTGTTGTTCTTTTTGGCACAATAATGCCATGCTGTATATTTTTGAATCAATTCTCCAGGATATTTATTTCTGTATAATTTATAATTATCAAAAGATTGTTTTTGAAATAAAGATTCAGTAATGTGTCCTTGATAACATTCTTCTTTTAAATTACAATTGTGTTCAATAATTTCTGAATTCCATCCTAATTCATTGTAACGGTATGGAATATGTAATTCTGATGGAAATTCACCAATACTTAACATTATAATTTTTGTATTACTACAACCAGCAATGTGTAGAAAACCGCTACAGATTGTAAAAATCATATCACATTTATCAAGCAGTTTTGGTATTTGATTTATTTTAACTTGACTCCTTAAATCAATAACATTTTCTAAATCAAAGTCAGCAGATTTATTACCAAATGATAGTACTGTATATTTTTTAACAAGTTCATTAACTAATCTTTGCCAACTACTTTTTGGTAACATTCTATTATACATGGTATATGCTGGTGAAATTGCTACAAATGGTTTACTTTTTGGTAATTGTTCATAAATATTATTAATTGTTTTGTAATCATAAGCATTACAGAACATTTCCATTCGATAATTTCTATCAATTTCACCAACTAGATAATTCATATATGACAAACACACATGTCCAAACTGATGTTGTTCATAAAATGACCATTGTAAATTAATTTGCTTTTCATTAACACGACTGTTCCAATTTCCTAAAGATCTGAATGGTACCAAGTAATCAATATTTGGATTATTTTTAAAAACATCAGAAGAGAATTCATCAGTTATAAGTACAATTTCATGATCCGGATGATCGATTTTGTATTCGCGTAATGCTGGTGTAAAATTTATTTTATCTCCTGCACCAGTAGCATTGTTGCATATGATTACACTTCTTGGAACATCAGAACTTTTAATTAAACTATTCGCCCATTTTTGCATTTTGTCTTTCCTTATTGTTTTGGGTTACTGCCAAAATCGTTTTTCTAGACAATTCGATGAAATTGATATTAAATTTATTAGCTAAGTGTTTCCATTTTTCAATACCTTCCTCAGGTATTACAATATCATTCTGTACAATATATTTTAAATCATCCAAATTGCATTGTAATTTTTTCCAGTCGTTATTAAACAGCTCTTCAAATTTATGCATGCTTAGTTATTCCCCAAATTTAAATTGCAAATGTTGCTCAGCAAGATATTGAGCGGTTTTCGTTGTTAACATTGCTTGATTTGTAATACTTTGAGCTAACCAATTATCACTGTATCTGAAACCAGACATACCATAAAGACCATAACTTGTATTACGTACAATCTTAACTGATTTCTGTCGAGCATTATTAAATTTATATTCTTCTGAATCTTCTGAAAGAACTTTCATTTTCTTTCGATAAACTTCTCGTAGATTTCCAGTTTGTTTTAAGAAATCTGCAAATAACCCAGTATGATCTTCATGTTTTGTAAACATAGTACCTGCTAAAGTAGTACTATGCCCTTTCATAAATGTTAATGTTTCAGGTAATGAATGCTGTTGTACATTTATTTTTGGTGAATTTGTATTGTGTATGATATATAATGCCTGGTATTGTTTTGCCAATCTATCTTGATCCATAAACAAGTAATCGTAAATGAATTGATTATACCCACTATTTAGAGGATGAATTAAATTAATAATATCTAGTAATGGGATTAAATATGTTTTGAGTAATATTGCCGCTTGTGTTGAATTTGGTGTTAGGATACTTTTTAACGGCAAATTGCTTTTAAAGAGAGTTTCAAAATGATGCATCATAATATAATAAATTTCTGTTATTGTTTGTAATTTTCTTGTAATTGATTTATTGTGGGTATATTCAACACACATTTTAAATAATGATGGTGATAACGCTTCTGGGAAATTTGTTTTTGTTAGAACATTATCTAATAATGTTATTGTTTTATATGTACATATTGGTAAAATTCTAGCTCTATAACTGTCAAATGAAATGTTAGATTTTAATATTTCATTTGGATACAGTGCACTCGCGTCAAGTTCGAAAATAATAGAACCATCATTAATAATTGTTGGATAAGAGGTTCTAACAGCTGCGCCTGGATATTTTGTTATTATTTTTCGATATTGTTTTGTTGAAATAACAACTGGTTTCACAGGCCATCTTTTGTTTTGTGGAACTGGAAATGCTTTTAATTGTTCAGCATCAATTGATTTTGACATCTCATTTGTAATACCATATCTAACATATTTGTTATCTTCTGATAGTTTGCTGAATACGAATGTATCAAATGTATTTGAGCTGCCTATTAAACTACCACTAAATGACGTTCTCATTATTCGCCGAATTAGATTTTGCAGATCAATATGTTGTAGTTTTTCATTAAGTTTCCGAACAAGTATAACATCAATGATGTTGTATAATAGAAATGCTTCCGGATCATTAAGATACAATCTATCTAATGTTATATTACCTTCTTTATATTCTAATTTCTTAAGTTTTAATTCATAATCGGATATAAAATCAAGACTGTATTGAGGTTGTGTTGAACCTAAATTAAGACCCATCTCACTTCTCGGCTTATATAAATAAAGGAGGTCTGCAATAGTTATTTCTGGAATGCGAATTCTACCACTATATTCTTCAACATGTCCAAATTTACTAACAATCTGATTTGCTTGTGATTTAGTACCAATTAAATTTACAGTCCTGTTGTATAAGTATGGCATATCAAAATTATCACTGTTCCATCCACTGAGAATGAATGGATCTTCAACATGCATATCTGCCCAAAACTTTTTCAACATTGTTAGTTCGTCATTGAAAACTTCAATTTCAAGTTCAAAATCAGAGTCAAGATATTTAGTTTTGACTAACTGTTCTTTATAAGCATTTTGCCGTTCAATAATAAATTTATCATAATCAATTCCACTAACAATACCAAATTTTTCAACATTTTTATCTAACAAAACAAAATATGATTTATACTTTTTAAATCTAGTATTACTAACTGTTATTGCATTAATTAATGATAAAGCATCTTTAAATGGTGGTGGTTTTTTATTATCAAGAAATAGTTCTATATCAACAAAATAAATTGATAAGTTTTGAGGAGTGTCAATTGTATCGTACTGATGTTCTAAATAGTACCTTGCAGATGTTTGACTTTGTATAGAAATATCGGCATTGTAAATATTAAAAAACGATATTTCTTTATTTCTCATTAAAACATCTAAATCTTGAAATGTTAAATTTTGCATATTGTTATTATCCCAAGCTTTGTTTAATTGCATCAACTATTCGTTGACAATCTTTGTTATAAATGATTGACCAAACATCATTAACATCTACAACAATGCTTAATTTATTCATTAATGTTTTGAGTTTGTTTTTGTCATAACCATATGGAATTGCTAGATTGTTAAGTTTTGTCATAGGGATGCTATTGAGAAAATTTTCATGTTTATTTTTGAACGGCGAAATCAATAAATCAAAATTTCCTGGGTTAGTTATTTTAATTGGAACATATTGAGCTGATGAAATTGGTGTAAATACACTATCATCAACCATTGTGTTATACAACCGCATTGCAATTACTTGATATGGATCATCTCCTTTGTAATTTGTGGACCATTTGCACGGTCTTGCGATTGGACCAAATTCAAATTCTTCAATAGATGATTTGACTTCATCCATAATATCTTTTGCAATTTCATTAAGTTTTGCCATTATTAAATGTTTGTCAATTTGATTGATTGTTGTTTCTTCGACAATTCTTTTTATAAATGTCTTTGTTAACACGGCATAATCAGTTCTTACAACAGGAATGCCAGTATACTTTATTTTTGGTTTTTTAAGGGTTTTGCCTTTATCGGCAATCATTCTATATGCATATCGTTTTTTGACATCCAATAATAGAAACCTATCACATATAATTTCAGTATCGAAATTTGTATAACATTGATCTTCTGAGACACCTAGTTTTGCCATTAGAAACTTTTTATTAAATTCAATAATTATTGAATTAATTTCTTTACTTAATTCTTCAGCTTTTTCTATTGCTTCTTCTGTAGTTTTTGGTTTAAGTGTTGGTACATTAATGTACATGGAATCAGTATCCCCATACATGATATATTTCATAGGTCGATCAACAACATCAAATATATCATATGGTACAATTTCTTGTGACATGTTTCCTCCTCAGAAACAAAATGTGTTTTTACTACTTTTTATAATAATTATATCTATATATATTTGTGTCATTAAAAATAAAAATATTATTGGTGACCCAGAACGTGTTACCGTCCTGGGTCATATATATTTAGAGAATCAACCGTGTTATTACGGCTGTTCTCTTTCCTTTTTGCATCGCCTCTTTTTTCGAGGCAACGCAAATATCGACGTGGAGGCCCTTAACAGACCTCCCCATCAGATCTTCTGCTACTCCAACCCCGAAACCGGGGATGTAGATTTTATGACCTCCCCAACCCTTCTCATACAACTCGCGAGATATCGCGATTGTACGTCCGGGTATGGGAACTTTCATAAACGCGGTTTTTCCTGGATCTGAATCCGCATTTATTCCAAGACTGTTCGGATGATAATAAGTTACTATCACCTTTGCAGTCTTGATGTTATTATTGAGCTGCTTCAATTCTACCGTTAATGAATCAACGGCTTGAAACAACTCATTCATCTGTTTGTTGAGTTGCCTTTGCTGTTCATAACTGAGAGCCGCAATGGCAACGGTTATGATAAACAACCCACATAAAATGCTGATAACTAATAATTTCTTCATATTTTCTCCTTAGATTATTAACAAAATGTGATGGTCAGAGGTCCTCCTCTTAACTACCACTTATATTAATATCTAGTTTCTGAAAAATAACAGAAGAAATTTACAAAAATAAAAAGATTTCAGTTCAGCTCTCTCCTAACTTAAAGAGAACTGAACCGTTTAATTAAATAACCAGCATTTTGCCGTTTAAAAATCTAAATAAGAATTAACAATTTCATTAAAATCATCTTTTAAAACAGTAGAAGTATCATAACTTTGAACAACTTTTCTTGCACAACCATTTGCACCCATTTTAACAATATTATTAACAACATTCCCACAGCCACCCAATGAGAATTTATTATCAATTACATTAACAATAGGTACCGCGCCTTCTGGGGATATTCGCTCAACATTTCCAATTACATATTCGTCAAGTATTACGTCCCCAATTACAAGAAGATTAATATCTTTGATCAATTTTATACAATTTTTCTCCTTAGAATTTCTACATCAACTCTTTGTTTTTATCTAGTTGTGGTTGGTTTATACTACCACGGGGTATCAATTTGTTACTAATAAGAAATGCTTTTTCGTTTTCACCAAGAAATGAAACAACACTAGCCATCAAGTTCTCTTGAATAACTACTTTCAAATTTGTACTTAACTGTCCCATTAGGTTATTCATTTCAGCACCACTCATTTGTGCATTTGAACCAATCGCATTTACCGCTTGGCGAATGAAACGAATACAATATGATACTTTTTGATGCGAATCTACATTGTCTGTTGGGATATTATGTTCATCAAGAACTGGCCGAAGTTCATTAAGAATTTTGTTCCAATTTTTGATTTCTTCCTTTCGCCCATCAGCGACTCGTTTTAGTGTTTTTAAATTGAATGTTTCTTTACGCAATTCAATATCTTTTTTATTGATTTGTGCTTTTAATTTTATAATCTCATAATCTTTAAGTGGTTTTGATGAAACAACAGCATTTTCTACAAGGTTATCTTCAAGTTCCATTTTCTCCGCTTGTGTAATTTTCATATCTTCTTTTTTCTGCTCATAATCATACAGCAGTCCAACAAGTTCGCATTGATGCACATTCATTTCCCGTAGTGCTTGATAATATTTACTTGCTGGTGTTGGGAATTTAATATCATTTAAAACACTGATTCTCATTTCTGTATCAGTTCGAAACATTTGTGAATCTTTAAATGCCCGTTCCATATTTTCAGTAACGTTCATGAGCTCCATTTTTTCTTCTTTATTAAAAAGCGGTGTACTAGCAATAACATCAAGAGCATCTTTATTAAAAATCAGAACATTACTCAGATCTAAAACCGCAGTCGTATTTTCTGTCATTTTTTGTTCTCCTTCTTTTTCAATTTTTTACACAATTTACATTCTTTTCCTGTTACTATTACTGTCCCACAATTAGGACATGTACAAAACATTTTTGCTTTTAATTGATTTTGTTGTTTTTCAGAACTTGGCATTGATTGTTTATATCCTTTGTTTTATTTTTAACTACTGATTTCAATGATTGCTTTAGAGCAAAACAACTATTACACATCTGCTTGACATAATGCATGCAATTGTAATTTACTGCCAGATCAAAGTCATCGTGCTCAATTGTTTTTCCACAACATTCACAAAATTTTCTCATTTGGCATCCCTTCCCATTTTTTATCTCACATTTCAATTTCTTTGGTTTCGCAACCAAATTCTTCTTTAAAGATCTTCTCTTTTGTTGGAATATCTCTCAGAAACATCCCGTTAAATTGTCGTTCAATCAGATCATACACTACAGGGGGTCTTTTATCATCATCTGAACGTAGAATTCGTCCAGTACATTGTATTAAACTTTTCTTACCACTCAATGGACTAGCAATAATAATTCCAGATAATCCAGGAACATCTAATCCATGACTCGCATACGCATATGTTGCAACCAATACTTTATCATGTTTTTTATCAATTTCTCGTTTCTGCGAATAAAACTGTCGATTTTCAATTCCATTAGTTGTTAAACAATCACTAATTTGTTGGACTTGATTTTTTGTAAATGATATTATAATAATTCGATGACCATCTGCAACTAATGTTTTTGTTAATTCAAAAATTACTTGAAAATAAGTTTCACTTTTAACAATTACTTTATTAAACATCGCTCTTTGTTTAATAAAATCTCTACTATATGAAATTCGCTTACCATATTTTTCAGTAAGTCCTGAATCATATTTAACAAAAAATACTTTCGGTATCAGTTCATATTCTTTATCTTCAACAATTGTTTTGCCAATTGTATTTTCTAACATTAATTTATGTAATGATTGAACAAAAGGAGTTGCACTTAATCCAATAATGTTTTTAGTATTTAACAATAATGCAGCAGTTGCATATTTTGGTCCAGTAGAACTTTTATGACATTCATCAAACAATACAAGATCAAAACCAGCATCTCTTATTTTAAGATAAAATGATGTGATATCTTTTTTAATTTTCGATACTAATGTTTGTACCATACAAATAACAATTGGTGTTTCCTCAGTTACATTAAATACATTTCCTTGAATATGTCCAATATTTTCTTCTTTTAGATTTGTAAAATTTAATATCGATTCTTTCCATTGCTGTAATAAATTCGAGTTATCAATTACAATTAATGTACGTTTCTGTGTTTTGATAGCCAAATATATACCAATGACTGTTTTTCCAGCACCTGGTCGAGCTTTAATAATTCCAATTTTAGAATCTGAATTAATTCTATCAAGTACTGGTCCAATAAGTTTTATTTGTTTTTCATATAATTCTCCAGTAAATGTTATCCAATCAAAAATTCGTGGTTTCCAATTCGAATCTGTAGAAAACGTTATGTATTGATTTGCCTTATCAAATGATTTATAGAAATATCGTGGGAGAAATGTTATAGTTTCATTTGAATACAATGCAATTTCTTTTTCAAATATAAATAATTGTGGATATAATTCTAAAAACTTTTGCATTTCATTATTATTAACAGTACTCCACATGATAACCTCTATTTAGGGTTTAAATTGGTTTTGTTCCGTAAATCATAATACATTTTCTGATTTAATAGTTTTCTTTCTTGAGCTGTTAAATAAACAACATTATCAACTTTATCGGAAATATATTCACAATCTGTATAATTTCCATATTTAAGATGTACTGGAAATTGTACTGGTTCTAACAGATATTTTTTATTTCCATTTGGGTCAGCCATAATATAAACAACATTTTCACCTATTACTTGTACATCAAATAAAGTCAAGCTTTTATCAAATTGTGTAATTATAGCATCTTTAGGAATTGAAAATTTAACATTATCAGTATAAGTTGTTGTACTACTACTACTTTTATAAGTATTGATATTTTTAACATGTTCTTCAAGATTCAAAAAAGCCGTTTCAAATTTTGATAGTTTTCTAGGATCTCTTAAAATGGCACTTGGATGAAATATTATAAAATTATTATTATCATACATTTGTCCATTCATTTTTGTAATACCACCTTTGATTCCAGCAGCTTTCATTGAATCAGCACCAAGAAATACTTTGATTTTTGATGGAAATGTTTTGTGAATTTCATCTGTTAATTGTTTGCAATTTTTAACAACTGATGTTATATTTGTGATTTCACTTGAATTTTTAGACCAACATAATATTGCATTTGTTATTATATAACTTAAATTATATTTCACAACCAATGGGTCAATAAATTTATGCAGAAGTTGTCCTGATTCTCCAACAAATAATTTCTGTTCTTTGAATTCATTATATCCTGGATTAAGACCGATAAATGAGATATCAACTGGTTGACGAACATTAACATTTGTATCTAAAATTACAGATCCTCTTGAATACATTGAACAACCTTTACATACTGGTCTATTTTTAATATATGCTTTTGCAGAATCAGTAAATTGTTTAATTTCTAAAGAAACTTCTTCTTTTGTTTCTTTTCTAGTATTGCTGAATGGTTGTGGGGTTATAATGCTTTCTAATTTCTTTTGACTTTCTGTAATGCTATCTTTACCAGATATCATATTTTTCATTTCATTAATATGTTGTTCTGTTATTATTTGGTTATTGTATAATAAAAATAAAGCAGTAGTTTCTGCAGAACTTACATTAAGATTGAAAGTGTTATAATATTCTGTAATTAATTTATAAAAACTTTCTCTATCTGAAATTTTAAATCTTGAATAATACAAATCATTAGTGCTATTAATGCCGTACAGTCGTGCGATTTCAGAGAATGTTATTAGCCATTTTTTAAAATCTTTTCTTTGAGGATGATCGAATGTGTGGTTCAAATAAGTATTTAAATAATTAATTACTTTAGGAAATGGTATAAAATATGAAAATGCTCTATTTATGAGAGATTGATAATGCTCATCATATTGTAATAATCGATCAAGTATTTTTTCATTTCTGGTAATGATATATTTTGTTAATAATTTTAAACGTTTAATACTTAAATCACGTGTACTTTTTTTTGCAATTCCTGTTTTTATTGCTTTTTTCAAAATAAATAATCCTCCTATATTGTTATAATATCTATATATGAAATGTTAAAATTTAAGGAAGATTC
>Ga0208769_1000914_pt1 | contig 13645 bp, 14 predicted proteins | sample AntAceMetag02UKC_FD_184768 | JGI IMG/M metagenome (GOLD analysis project Ga0208769, IMG submission 184768) | Saline lake microbial communities from Ace Lake, Antarctica- Antarctic Ace Lake Metagenome 02UKC (SPAdes) (version 2) | ecosystem: Environmental > Aquatic > Non-marine Saline and Alkaline...
TATGACTAGTGCTGAATTACATCCTATGGCTTCACAAGAATTTGATATTGGCAGACCTGGAATTAATTCTGTTGAACTTGCTAGAGTTATTGATAGAGGGATTAGGGAATCTGGATTTATTGATTTCAAGAAACTTTGCATTAAGAAAGGTGAAAAAGTTTGGCAGGTATTTGTTGATATTTTCACAATTAATGATGATGGAAATTTGTTGGATGTTGCTGGATTGGCGGCTTTGGTTGCACTTGGTCGAGCGAGAATGCCGATTTATAATGAGGAAGAAGACAAGATTGATGGATTTAGCGAAGAGGGCATTCCATTAAACAAAGATGTTTTGTCTTTTAGTATGACATTCCACAAGATTGGGAATGTCATTGTTGCTGATGTTGGCAAGGAAGAGGAAGCTGTTTCGAAATTTAGATTGACTATTGCTGTTGGCAATAATAAGGGCGAGCCAAGAATTACTGCTATGCAGAAAGGCAAGGCTGGAACTATTAATTCCGAGGATATGGAAATTATTTTAAAGCTTGCTGAGGATAAATGGAAAGAGTTATTCCCTAAAATTAAGGAATATGTTTTTAAATAAAATGACAAGAGTAACTTTTAAAAAGTTTCATGAATCCATTTATTTAATTACGGAGATAAAAAATGAACAAACAAGAATTTTCTAAATATGAACGAGCGAGAATTATTGGAGCGCGAGGCTTGCAAATTTCTATGGACGCACCTTTGCTGGTTGATATAAGTAATGAAGAATTGGATGGTATTAATTACGATCCTTTGAAAATTGCGGAAAAGGAGCTTGATTCTGGTATTTTACCAATTTCTGTTAATAAGCCAATGCCTAGGCGAAAAGAAGAAAGTCTTGAAAATGTTAAGGTTGAAGCAACTCCTGTTTCGGATGCACAAAAAATTGTAGCAGAAAGAGAAATAACGCAGGAAATTGCAGAGGGTGGTGATATGATGAAACTTACAGATTCCGGAGAAGAGCCTGAAACCGATGAAAATGTTATTGATGAAAATGAGTTAGAATAGAATAACTTCAAAAAAGTTTCGTAAATCTATTTTTTGGAAATTAAAAAATATCTAAAGATTTATAATATCTTTTTTATTTTATATAACATGTTTATTAAAGAAGTGATGCCTAGTTTTGTAAAGAATTCTCGCGAAGAGCGAAGCATACAGATTGAGATTGTAACTTATGAAGGTAGATTTCGAGCATCGGCGCCCTCGGGAAAATCAAAAGGGAAAAACGAAGTTGAAAGTTATCACAAGAAAGGTATCGAGCGGAGTATGAAAATGTTGAAAGTTTTTTGTCTGAAACTGAAACATGAGAATTTTATTATAAAAAAAATTGATGACCTAAAGCAACTTACTGAATTAATGCGAAAATTTGAAGTGAGATTCGGGAAGTTTGGCGGGAATGTAAATTATGCTATAGAGGGCGCGTTTTTGAAAGCGGCCGCTGCGGATAACGGAAAAGAGTTGTGGGAATTTATTAATGATGATGTGAATAATGGATTGAAGCCAAAGATACCGATGCCAGTTGGAAATTGTATTGGTGGTGGTTTGCATTCTAAAGCCATCAATGGAAAGCGCCCTGATTTCCAGGAATTTTTATTAATTCCAAAAGAGAAAACTTTTTCGAGAGCGGTGACTTTAAATTTAAGAGCTTATAATTATGCTAGAAAATTATTGAAAGCTCCTATAGATAGTCGCTTAGCATATTTGAGGTCACGAATTGTTAAAACTAATGATGAAAATGCTTGGACAACAGATAGAACAAATGAAGAAGTGCTTGAAATTTTAAAAACTGTTGCTAAAAAATATAAATTGAGAATTGGGCTGGATGTTGCGGCATCATCATTTTATGACAAGGGTTATTATAGATATAAAAATAAGGATTTGATTCGGGATAAAGTTGATCAGACAGATTATATTGAGAGACTAGTTAAAAAATTTGGGATTTTTTATGTTGAAGATGGAATACAGGAAGAAGATTTTTCGGGATTTAAAGAAATTTTAAATGGTGTTTCTGATATTAAGAAGAGTAAAACGCTTATTGTGGGGGATGATTTGACGACGACAAATTTGAAACGTGTTCATCGGGCAATACACGGAAAAGCAATTAATGCCATGATTATTAAGCCAAATCAGATTGGTTCTATTTTGGAAGTAAAAAGGGTTGTTGAATTCTGTAAAAAAAATGATATTGTTATAATTTTCTCGCATAGGTCGGGAGAGACAATGGATAATACTTTGGCGGATTATTGTATTGGATTTGGGGGGCAGTTTATTAAAACGGGAATTTTCGGACGAGAAAGATTGATAAAATTAAAAAGAATTATGGATATTGAGAAAAAATTAGAATGAAGACAAATAGATTTCAGAAAAAAATATTATCAACTTTATTATTTTCAGCTGTTGTATCTTTGCTGCTTATTGTACACGGAATATTTTTTGATTTGGATTTTTCCCAAATAAAAAGACTAAGCCTCGAAGGATTTCTTTTCACTTTTATTCTTGTTTTTGTGGGATTAATCGTATTGGAAAAAATATTTAACATAGAAGAGGATGCAGAAATTATTCAGATAAAAAAGCGATTAAGAAAAGTTGAGGGAAATAAAAATGCCAGTAGGGTGGTGCGATGAAGGGAAAAATTGTAAAAATTGCCAAGGAAATTAAAATGGAAAAAATAAAGGATATCCCTAATGGTTTTGTTGTCTTGCTTTTTGTTTTTGCAATTGCGATGATTATTTTTGGAGCGGTTCGAGATGATTATTTGTTTTATATTCGTGCTGGAATTTTTGGACTTGTTGGTCTATTTTTGATATGGAAAAACGGCTCCGTTGAAGATTCCCCTAGGCATAAATCTAAATTAACAGCAATCCCCTTAAAGTAAACTTTCGTTCTTAATCCTTAAATTTTTTTGCTAAATAATTTAGATATTTTTTTAACTCTTCGAAGAATTGATGGGAATACTTCCATTAGAAGAAATACTTCAATGTGGTCTTGAAGTTTGTATTGCCTTGAACCAATATGATGCAAATATACTGGGAAGTTGATTTTCTTGAGCAATTGTTTGATTTTTATGATAAGGTTTATTTGTTTCAGGATATCACCTCTATGTTTTAGTTGAATATTGATGGTGATACGTTTTTATTTATTTGGCTTTTTCAACAGATAATGATTACAATAATACTTAAAAAAGAAGTTAATCTTTATTTCAAATGGAAACCATCAGTTTTGACTTAAAAGAGAAAGATGCAGCAGTTGTTATTAAAATCAATTCTAAAATTTACCCCTTGCATACTGTTTATTCTGCTTCTTATGTTTTTTTAGATAGATGTTATATTATGTTGGATGGCGACCCTGAGAAAGAAATTTTGGTAGAATTAAGATTAAAAAAAGATTCAAATTTGGAGCTGGGTGTCTTGGCTAGAGAATTTTTTAATGAGCTTTTAAATTATGCTTTTTATGAAGAGCAATCAAGAAAGAACGCTCCATTGAGAAATACCTTATTGCGCGCGGCTTTACTTAGTAATATTGGTGTACAAGAATTTGAAAGTGAGGAAGAAAAATGTAATGAAGATTTAGAGGATGCTGATTGGTCAGAAATTGAAGATTTAGAAGATGAAGAGTTTGAAGATCCGGAAGGTATTGCCGTTCCATGGGAAGAAAAATATGGAGAAAATAGTCAAAAAGAAGAAGAAAACTCTGAAGAAAAAATTGAAATCTCTGACGATTTAAACAAAGAACAAACAAGTGAGGCGATTTTTTCTGATGATTTGCAGCAGGGTAATTTTGTTGATAAGCAAACAGAACATTCTGAAAAGCAATTTGAGGAGGAAGATTAGATGGATTCTTGTTTTAATTATTCTGGTTTAAAAATTTGTTTTAATAATAAACTGTATAATTTATGTGTCATTGAAGAATCTTTAGGCGCTTTTGGGGACTTTTTTGAATCAAAAATTGAGATTGAAGAAAACCATATAGTTGTAGAATTAAATCTTATAGACAATAAGGGAGATATTTTCATTGTTAGGGAATTCTGTAATTATGCTTTGGGTCTTATGCAAAATAATAGATGAAATGGAATATCAATTTAATAATTTTAGATACAAAGAATTTGGAAATAATTTTTTAGTTACAACTGATTCTGGAAGATGGATTATGTTACCCAAAGAGGAGTTTGAAAGTTTGAAAAAAAAAGAGATTAATGAAAATTCGGAATTATTTTTAAAATTAAGTGATATAGGAATTATTTTAACAGAAGGGAATGTTACAAAAGAAATTAATAAAATTAGAAAAAGAAATATTCGTTCTTTTTGTGGTCCCTCTTTGCACATAGTTATTCCTACTCTAAAATGTAATCATCGTTGCATATATTGCCATGCGGGAGTAAGTAGTTGTGAAGGAAAGGACATGGATGAGGAAACTGCTAGAAAAGTAGTAGATTTTATTTTTGAATCTCCTTCAAAAAATATTACTATTGAGTTTCAAGGCGGAGAACCTCTTTTAAAATTTGATATTATTAAAATAATTCATCAATATGCTCTACAAGTGAATAAAAATAAAAATAAAAATTTATTATTTACTATTGTTACTAATCTTACTTTAATGGACGAAGAAAAATTAAAATATTTTATAGATAATGAAATTGCTATATGTACTTCGCTTGATGGCCCAAAAGAATTACATAATCATAATCGTAAATTTAATGGAGGGGAGGGGTCTTATGACGCTGTGACTGAATGGATCGAACATATTAGTAAAGAATACGAAAAGAAAGAAATAAAAAATAGAAGAATTAATGCAATTATTACTGTAACTAAAAAATCGTTGTCTTATCCCGAGGAGATTATTAATGAGTATGTTAGTCGTGGAATTAATGACATTTTTCTTCGTTTTCTGAATAATTTAGGAGATGCAAGAGGCGTTTGGAATAATATAAGTTATACTCCTGACGAATTTATTAAGTTTTGGAAAGAAAGTATAGATTATATCATTAAGCTTAATTTGCAAGGAAAGATGATTCGCGAGAGAGGCGTTATGATTTTTCTTAATAAAATATTGACTGAATACGATCCTAATTTTTTGGATATTCGTTCTCCTTGTGGTGCATGTATTGGACAAATGTCATATACTCCAAGTGGAGAAATTTTTAGTTGTGATGAGGCGAGAATGCTAAATGATGATTTGTTCAAGGTGGGTGAGGTTGGCAAAGATTCCTTCAAAGATGTTTTGGGTTGCGATAAGGCTTGCTCCATTATTTCCTCTTCGGTAAATGATGTTCAAATTTGTGATGCATGTGTCTACAAATCTTATTGTGGACTTTGTCCTGTTTGTAATTATGCTGAACAGGGCTCTCTGATTGCAAAAATTCCAGAGACTGCGAGATGCAAGATTTTCAAAGCACAGTTTGATTATTTATTTGAAAAATTGCAAAACAATGAAATAAAACAAATTTTTGAAGAATGGATTCAAAAGCCATAAGGTTTAAATAGTTTTTTTGTAGTAATTTATATATGAAAAAGAAGATGATACCCAAATTGAAAAAAAAAGTTAGTTCTTTTCTTTCTAGCGAAGAAGGTAAAATCACAAAGGAATCTATATTAAAAACGGGAGTTGTTCTTGGAACTTTAGCTCTGATTCCTGCTCTAAGTGATGTTGTAAGTGCAACTCATGCTAGCCATGCTAACTCTCTAGCTGATTCCACAACTACTCCTGTAAATACACTACAGACAACTTATCAAGCATCAGGAGGAAATGTAGAAGCAACTCATTCTAACGTTGCAGGAGTTCATACTAATCATGGTAATCATGCAAGTCATGCGAGCCACGGAAGCCACGGAAGCCACGGAAGCCACGGAAGCCACGGAAGCCACAATAGCTGGTAATTAATAGTTATAATTAAAATGGATGTGATAAATAATAGAAACCCAAAGAACAGATTTAATATCAGTTTGAAGTATTCATTTTTTATTTTAGCAATACTGATTATTATTATTTTAGCAGGATGGGGAGGGATAACATTTTTAACGAAAGAAGTTTCCTGCGGTGACGGGGTTTGTAGTAAAAGCGAAGACATAGATAGTTGTCCTGGAGATTGTAAAGTTCTTCAAAGAGAAGATATAGAAAAAGAATTTATTCTTTGTAAAGAGGAAGCGGAGAAATTATGTTCGGCTATTGTTAATAGGGATGCATCTTATTGTAATTCTATAAATTTTGAAACTATGATGAACAGCTGTTTAACAAAGACAGTATTTATGTTTGATATTTTTGAGAATAAAAATAAAGATTCTTGTTTAAAAGTTAAAGAAATGGATGAAAATGAATGTGCAAATATAATTGATTCTATTGAATTAGAGAATATGGATGGGTGCCAAGGTGATTTATGCAAAGATGTCTTTAGGTTATATTTAGCTAGTTCGCAAGGGGATATTAGTCTGTGTGAAGAGATAATTGATGAAAATACAAAAAATGACTGCAAGCTTTATTTGACTTCTAATATGGATTATTGTGATTATAGTTATTGTAGTGATAATTACAATATTTATATGAGGGAGCAAAGTGATGATTTGAGCTATTGTGACGAGGTGATAAATTCTGCAGGAAAGCAAGCGTGTTTGGAGTATGAGAAAGCTTAATAATCTAAAAATTTTCTTTTTGAGTAATGAAGAAAGCTCTAATAAGGACAGGTTATAGTTGTAATAATAATTGTATATTTTGTCATCTTGGATGTGGAGAAAAAAGCGATTTAACCGCAGGAGAAATTAAAATTAAAATTCTTTTTTGTAAAAAACAAGGATATAATTTTATTGTGTTGACAGGAGGTGAGCCAACAATAAGAAAAGATATCGTAGATATAGCAAAGTTTGTAAAACAAAACAAAATGGATTTTGGAGTTATTACTAATGGAAGAATGTTTTCTTATGATTCTTTTGTAAAAAAGTTAGTTCAAAATAATTTAAAATATGTTTATGTGTCTCTTTTGGGAAGTACAGAAGGAACACATAATGAAATAATAAATTCTGATGGATTTAAACAAACAACAAGGGGGATAAGGAATCTTGCTAAATGTAGCACAATTGAATTAAAAGTAAATGTAAGTGTGCTTTCTAAAAATATTGATGATTTGAAAAATATAGTTGATCTTGCAAAAAAAATTGGAGTAAAAAAACTTAAGTTTTCGTCTACTGATTATAAAGGGAATGTTCTTAAAAATATTAAAATGGTTCCGAAGTTGTCGTTAACAATAGAGAAAATAAAAGAATCTGTGGATTATGCTATCGAAAAGGGCGTACAGCCATATGTAAGTGATTTACCATTATGTCTTATCGATAAATATGAAAAATATGTGGATAATTTGGAGACAAACAATATAGAAGTTATGAGCGAAGTTTTTGAAGAGGAACTATTCCCTATAGATAGTGATGATAAAACAAAATCTTCTAGTTGTGTAGGATGTGTGAGATATAAAAGATGTAAGGGGATAGATAGGGAATATTTAAAGAGAAATGGAGATGAAGAGATGGTGCAAGCGAGAAAAGTAGGAAATTCAGTTCTTTATGTGTTGAAAGAGAAATTGGAAAAAGTTGATTGTAAAAATATTCCGAAAGATGCATATACAATTTTAGTTGAAAATAAAATTTATGTATCAAATTCTGATAATTTTAGTGAAGATCAAATTAATTTATTAAAAGATAAGGAACAGGTATATCTTGTAAGTGGAGATTATACTAAACATAATTTATTAAGATTAACAAAACTTAAACAAAACTTAAAATGTAATAAATGTAATATTCAAAACAATTGTTCACGTATGTTTGTAATTCAAGGTGATGAACCATTTAAAAAATATTTAGATTCTGTAGAAAATGAATTGAGAAATTTAAAAGGAAAAGTATTAGATGTAGGCTGTGGAGATATATATTTTAAAGAAGTTTTCTCTATGCTTATTGAAAAGAATGTTATAAATTATTTGGGAATAGACCAGGAGAAAATACAAAATACAAAATACAAAATAATAAATTCTAAATTTGAAGATTATGAATTTCAAACGGAACTTTTTGATAATATGCTTCTTTTGGGCAGCTATAATCATATTCTAAATACAGATTTGCTTTTAAGGAAGATTAAAAGGCATTTGAAAAAAAATGGATTGTTGATAATCAGTGATAGTGAGCCTTATATAATATTGAGAGAGGGAGAATCAAATGAATCAAAAAAAGAGTTTGAACATTATAGAAATGCATATTCAGGAGAGGTTGTGAAAAAATTAAAGGCATTGAATTTTGATATAGTGAAAGAAATACCTGTTGTTAAAGATAGTTGTAATCAGTGGTTGATTGTCGCAAAAAATTTAGAGGATAAAGATGAATAGAAAAAAAATATTATTTATAAATCCAAATTTGTTACTCAGTAAAAAATTTATTGACTATCCCTATTCTATTAATTTGAATATGTTACAAGCTGTGGCCCTTCTTAAAAAGGAAGGATATTTTGTAGATGTTATTGATGCCTTTTCTCAAAAAGATAGTGATATAATAGAAAAAGAAGATTGTCTTTTTTTGGGTTCGAAAATTAAGATGAATGAGATTATTAAATCGAAGAATTTTGATATAGCAATTATTCTTAATAGTCCCTTTTTGAAACTTTTTTCTTCAAAAGAAAATAAAGAAATTCAGGAATTAATGAATAGTATAAAATCTAAAAAAAATAAACCCAAAATTATTCTTGCCGATTGTTATATGGGAGGGATGCATTATGTAAATTATAAGTCGGAAAAGATATTGGAAAAATATCCTTTAGTCGATAAAATTTGTAAATTTGAATGCGACTCAAAATTAATATCAATTTTACAAGAGGAAAATATTAAGGAAAAGCCAAATGAATTTTGTAATGATTTAAATGCACTGCCATTTCCTGATTATGATTCTATTTCTCTTAAAAACTATATTGCTTTTTTGAAAAAAATTTCAGAAAAAAATTTCTCCGATTTTTTTAAAATGGATGAGGAAGCAATGCCGGTATTCACATCCAGAGGCTGTATATATAATTGCATATTTTGCATAAGTAGATTAAATAATCGAGGCTATAGGCAATACTCTTTGGAATATCTAAAAAAGCATCTTCTATTGCTTAAACATAAATATAACATAAAAAAAATAATTATAATGGATGAATTGGCAAATCCAACAAAAAAAAGATTAGAAGACATCTTAAAATTATTAGATGGGTTAAAGTTAAATTATGAATTCCCCAATGGTTTACGGGCAGATAATATTTCTAAAACTGCCTTATCTATGATTAAAGATAAGGTTTCTTTGCTATCTGTATCTGCTGAATCTGGAAGTCAAAATACCATTGACAATATAATTGGGAAAAAATTAGACCTAGAAAAAATAAAACAACTTGCAGAATATTGTACCCAAAAAAAAATTCCGTTAGCAATTCATTTTATGATTGGGTTGCCAGGAGAAGATTATAAAGATATAAATCAAACAATTGATTTTGCAGTAAAATTATTTAATGAATATGGCGTTATGCCTCTTCTTCAATTAGCAACCCCAATACCAGGTACTGACTTTTTTTACAAATTAAAATTAAGTAAATCTCAAGAACAAGATATATTGGACAATTATGTCAAATATTTTTCAAAAGGAAACAAATTTTCTAAAATACCTGCTAAAGATTTGGATATTTTTATGGAAAATTTCAATATAATAATGAAAGTAAAAAAAGAAAAGAAAGTTATAATAAACACAACTTATGCCTGCAATAATAATTGTATATTTTGTGCAGTAGGGACATGGAGAGATAGAAAGCCCTCAATAAAATTACAAAAATTAGAATTAAAAAAAGCTTACATGGAAGGAAAAAGAATGGTAGATTTTGATGGTGGAGAACCTACCTTAAGCAAGAATCTTTTTTACTTAATTAAATATTCTAAAAATTTAGGATTCAATAATATTAATTTAATTACAAATGGAAGAATGTTATCAATAAGAAAAAATGTAGAAATGATTGTGAAAAATGGAATCACATCAATATTGTTTTCCTTGCATGGACCGAATAAAGAAATCCATGAACAAATAACAAGAACAGAAAATAGTTTTAATCAAACAATCGTTGGGATTAAAAACATATTAAAAATAAATAAACATATTAAAAATCCAGTAAATGTTGAGATAAATATCACTCTAACAAATAAGAATATACTTTACTTAAATAATTTTTTTGAAATGGTAGAAAAGATGAAAATTAAAAAAGTAAATATTCAATTCATTACTCCATTCGGTTTTGCTCAGAAAAAAGACTTACCTAAAAAAGAAGATGTATTAAAAATTTTACCAGAAATATTGGATAAGTATTCAGAAAAAATTAATATAAAGATAATAAATTTACCTTATTGTTACCTTAAGGGATATGAAAAATATTTGATTCAAGATGTGCTAAAAAAGGAAAGAAATATGGTATTTATAGGACAAGAGGAAAGAAATCTTGCAGATTTTCTTTCTTCGAAAAGATATAAAGATACTGAGTGTGATTCTTGTGTATATAATATAATTTGTGGGGGAAAATGGAAATTTGATAATTAATATTTATTTGTAGTTATACCATCTATTGGCTTGAGTCCTTCGTCTCCATAAAGTTCTATATATTCTTTCCAAATTCCAAAACAATCTTTATTCTTTTTACAACCTGCACATATGATAGATTTAGATTTTTCCTTTTCCTTTTTATTTTTTAAATATAAAAGGTCTTTTCTTTCAGTCGCAATTACTTTTCTATCGTGTTTAAAATCATTTTCATGCATATAATTTTCATACTTTCCCATGATACATAAAGGAATGTCCATAAACTTTATATTTTGATTAAGTTTCTTTGCAATTGATATTGATTTCTTTATAATATCATTTAGATTCTTTGGACGTGGCAGAATATTTTTGAGTTTCTCTTTGGTTATGTCTACTGGGCTGACTAAGCTAAATAACATTAATGATGGATTATATTTTGAAAGAAAATTTATAATTTCTGGAATTTGTTTATAATTCATTTTGTTGATAACAGTGTTGGTTGAGAATATACAACCTAAAGATTTAATATTATTCATTCCAGTTACTAATTGTTCAAAACTTAATGGACTTCTAGTTAACTTATTATGAATCTGTGCAGTACATCCATGAACAGAAAAAACTACACCCGTTTTCATTTTGCAGAACTTCTTAGCAAAATTAATATTTTTAAACATTCGTCCATTGGTTACTATAGTTATGTTAGAATATCCTTTTGTTTTCGCCAATTTTATTATTTGAAAAAAATTCTTAAATATTGTAAGTTCTCCTCCCACTAAAAACAAATTATCAACTTCTTTACTATTATGTGAATCTAAAATATACTCTATCTTTTTAAGAGATAATCTTGATGTTTCTTTTCCTCTACATAATTTTCTCGCAGATTGATTTGAGCAAAAAATACAATTATTATTACAATCAAAACCTGCGGCTATTTCAAGATCTTGTTTTTTCATTCAACAAATCTCCTTGCATAAAATTTAGCAAAATTAATTGGATTTATCGATCCATTTTTATCTACATATGGATCGTCGTGTATTGTTTTAATGCCTTGTTTTATTTTAGTATTTTTTTCATGGAGTTCTTTACAAAAATCTTCTAAAAAACAATAGTGGCATCTCTCTGGATAGCAAAATAATTTTTTGTTTTGTTTTATTAATGCCTCAAACTCATTTATTTTCGATTCAACTTCATTAACAAATTTAAAAGGATGTTGGACAAATTCTGGATAATTTTTAAATAATTGTAAATCAAATCTATTCATCCATATGTCAATTTTATTTTCTCTCGAAAATTCTAAAGCTTCATCAAGATATTTAATATTATTATTATGATTATAGAATAAATTATCTTTGTTTTTCCAGGCTTTACCATATGGCATTATACGAAGCAAGCCAATTCTCTTTATGCCTAATTTATTAAAAAAGGAAAGTGATTCTTTCAATGTTTTTAAGTTTATTTTACTGACAACAATATTTATTTTTACATCTAAATTAAAATTTATGCAATTTTTTATACCATTTAATGTTTGTTCAAAACTACCTTCAATGTCTGATAGGTAATCTTGAACTTTTGGTATATGAGAATGTATAGATATGGTCGCTTCATCAAGTCCAGCTGCTATTGATTTTCTAAGAAATTTTTTATATGCAAACATCCTACCGTTTGTAATTACTCTAACATATTCATATCCCATCAATTTTGCACTTGAAATAATCTTCACAAAGTCTGGGTGAATTGTAGGTTCTCCCCCGCTCAAAACCAAAATTCGATACCCTAAATTAAAATGTTTTTGCATGACGCTATTAATAATATCCATAGAAAAATGTTCCCTAGAGAGCTCTTTTCTCGAAAAACAGAATATGCAATTACTATTACATTTTCCAGTAATAAGAATATGAATTGCCTTTTTCACAATACCATCCTTTATGTCGGTCTGTGTAGTCACATAATTATCAAAACTGTTTTCTCTCTCATAGTTTGTCATTAACATCATTCTCCGAATTTATCTTATTGACGAAATAAGGTATTATTTCCGAATCTCCGAATTTATTATAATATTCTTTTCTTAATCCTGCACAAATGTCATTTTTATTACATAAATTACATTTGTCTACTTTAATCAAATCAGCAAAGGACTCATTTTTTATATTAAATGTAGACATCAAATCGATTAGGGTAATATCTTCATTTCGTTCATTATAATAATATTTAGCATAATTTTTTAAGAGGCAGGGGGGGATATGTAATATTTTAATTTTTTTTATGTTTTTTGAAGTAAGTATTTTTATTGAAGAAAAAAGTTCTTTTTTGAAAGATGAGAAAGATGGTAATAAATATTCCTTATTTTTCTTAAGTTCATTTGTAGAAATATACCAGAAAGAAAAAGATTTGATTTTATAAGATAGTAGAAGGTTGATAATTTTTGATAAGTCTTTATAGGAATATTTTGATATCAAAATATTTGCACTTGAAGAAATGTTTGAATATTCCAAATTTTTCAAAGCTTTTAGAAGATATGAGTAACTCTTAACAATTCCTGTAATTTTTGAATAAGATTCATCGCCAAAACCAAACACTGAAAAAGAAATTGAATTTAAACCACTGTTCTCAAGTTTTTTAACAAAAGAAGGATAAGATAACATAAATAAATTTGTTTTTAAATCAATATATTTATAACCAACTTCTTTAGCATACACGATTAAATCAAAGATATCTTTCCTAATTGTAGGCTCTCCACCTGTAAATGAAATATGTTTATATTCTTTCTTCGCATAATTCAGAAGAATAGACTTAATTTTATTATTAGGCATTTTAAGTTTATTTTTTGCTAAAGCTGAATGACAAAAAATACATGAAGCATTGCAATCGTGTCCTAAACTTATTTCAAGCTTTTTCATTAAATGTCCCTTTTATTTTTAATATAATTTTTTCTGGATTTTCAAAAATGGGAAAAAGTTCAGATTCTCCAAAGAGTTCATAATATTCTAAACATACTCCTGCACAAATAGGATTCATTTTACATACTTTACATGCTTCTCCCTTGTATCTTCTTTCTTTTCTCGGAT
>Ga0208769_1000917_pt1 | contig 13630 bp, 24 predicted proteins | sample AntAceMetag02UKC_FD_184768 | JGI IMG/M metagenome (GOLD analysis project Ga0208769, IMG submission 184768) | Saline lake microbial communities from Ace Lake, Antarctica- Antarctic Ace Lake Metagenome 02UKC (SPAdes) (version 2) | ecosystem: Environmental > Aquatic > Non-marine Saline and Alkaline...
ATTTAAACCAATGTCTACACTCACAATGTCGCCCTCTTTTACAATTCTACCATCTGGAAATCCATGTATAACTTCTTCGTTTATAGATACGCACAAATTATGTGGAAATCCTTTATATTTTTTAAATGAAGGTAAAACCTTTTTATCTATACAATATCTAAGAACTATTTCTTCAAGTTCTAATGTCACTACACCAGGCTTTAAATGATCATAACACATCTGTAGTAATTCTGCGCCTAGTTTATTTACATACTCTATTTCTTTAACTTCTTTAGGATTTTTAAGATAAATCATTATTTAAGACTTACCACCTTAGATTTTTCATTAGCCATACCATGCACTACATAATCTACCACTGTTGTACCCACCTATATATGGAGCCACTAACCGGAATTGAACCGGTGACCTATTACTTACCAAGCAATTACTCTACCGACTGAGCTATAGTGGCTTTTATTCCTATCCCCCTTTTTTATCCAACTGCTTATCCTGAGCTTCAGTTATTACAGCAATAGCATCCCTAATATCTGATATTTCTTTCTTTGTAAGCTCTCTATCTAATGCTTCAGGGAATTTGAGTACTACATCAACATAAATACCTACGATCTTATCTTTCTTTTCATCTTTAACTTGTTGAGCCGCAGCAGCCGCTTCACCAGTACCGTCTCCTTCTATAATAATAAAGTCAGACTCACGCATATATTTAACTAGTAATTCACCAGCCTCAGCCCTAACTATAGCATTTCGAATAGCTATCCAATCGTCTAACATTTTTTCTCTTTGCTGTTTCATAAAAATCTCCTTATCTATTCGCCTTTGCCTCTTCTTTCATTTGTTCTATCTTAGCGATAGCAATTGTCCCTAATGCCTGTCCCCACATAGGATCATCTTCATTTAAACGCACTTCAGCATAGAAATCCTCTATATCGTGTTTTACTAACTTGAAGTTGCCTTTTTCATCTAAGAATGTGTGTTGCAGCTCATGTGAAATTATTCGTTTCTTATCTTTATCTACAGCTAAATCCCATACAAGATCACTGATAAACATAATATAATCTATACCTTCTATATTATGCCCATCTTGAGTTAAAAACCTTTCTACTTCATTTGCTGTCTTTATATATGCAAATGTTATTTTATCAGTAAGCTTGTCTACCTTAGGCTTACTATCCATCACCGCTATGATCTTTGCGGCTTTAAGATTAGGAAATCGCCCGTCATCATAAATCAATATATTCATTAAATCCATTACTGATTGATCAGCTTCATAAAACCTACCCATATTAATTCTCCTTATTATTTAATTATTTTTTGAACGTCTTGGTTGTCTATTCGACTGTCTTCGCTGTATGGGGTATTTAGTAGTTGGATTCTTCTTAACTTTACAAGGACCCACCCCACGTCCAGTACCAGGACCATTACCTTCTGGACCAGTTCCGTCTCGTCTAGGCATAATAACCACCTCCTGTATTAAATTACTAATGTACTTAATTGTTTCTCACTAAATGGTAAATACTTTGCTTGTGGTAATAACTGTATCATCTTATCTACTTCCATTAAATTCCAACTATGTATAATTATATTAGAAGCGGTGTTAGGATTACTTTTTTCATCATCAAGATAATAAGCAATATCACAACCACTTCCTGCATTTTTGCCTAATTCCCCGCCTAAAAATATATAATCATACAAATTTTCTTTAAGGTATTCTATACCACCTTCTGATGTTTCTATTATATTCAAATTGTGATAGCCGAATCTCTCTATAAAAAATATTATTCGTTGAGTTATATATTCGACTACCAAAAGATCTAATAATAATCGCATCATTCTCCTCGAATATGTTTAGATGGGCACCCAATACATCAGGGCACCCACCTTATATATAGACAACACTCTGAGGTTTTGTTCATCACAAGATGTCTGAGCAGCTTTTCAAACATCCCAAACTTTTAGGACGCAAGGAAATACCAAAAACTATGAACATCACCAGCTACTACAGAGTGTTGGTACTATTAAGCACCAAGTCTATCTTTAACATTAACAGTCTGAGTATAACGAGTATAACGCTCTCCACTTTCAGTTCTCCAAGATCCAAGTGGTCGTCCATAAGCGTAACGTCTTTGAAAACTAATAGCATTAAAGTTCCTACCGAGAAACTTACTAAGATAAGTATTCATCTTAGAACTATTAGGTGTAATCAGAACAGCAGCTATATCAACATCTGACCACGCCTTTCCAGTATTATCCTCCGAATCATACAAAAACAAATTGGCATTACCATATCTCTTTTTCTTCCATTCCCTGCGATATTTCGCAGTGTTTACCATGTAAAAAGCAGCTACATCTCTCTGCAAATTAGTTCCATCACCGCTACGAACAGCGGATTCGAAATTTTTAATAGCAGCTTTAAACTTTCCTCTTGACAAATACGCCAAACCTTTTTCTAATTTTTCAGTTGTTCTACTCATAATTCAAATCCTCCAAATATTTTAATTTTTTCCTTGCCTTACTTACAAATTATTTATTTCCTTACCACAAAACATACAATAATGAATTACAACTCCAAACTGTTCGATATTGATACCTTTGTTCTTCTCTCTATCCAGTTCTGTCCATGTAAGCATCCAACGATTATCTTGTTTTTTAAACACTTGATTGTGTTCCATCATCCAAATCATTTCTTTGCAATTACATGGGTAATCCATTAACATAACCTATCCTGTAGTTCTTTATTAACAGTTTTATCTCCACGCCTACATTCAATGGATGGTGCTATAGTAGCGTCTAACACTAAAGCCGCCCTATCTTCCGCCATTTTAACATATTTAGGGCTTAATTCATATCCTAAATACTTCCTGTTTAGTTTCTTAGCAGTTACAGCAGTAGTTCCACTACCAATAAAAGGATCAAAAACCACATCATAATCAAAACTATACATTAATATACATCGTCTAACCAATTCTTCTGGAAACATAGCTTCATGATATTCATTGTCTTGAACCGACCTAATTTTCCAAACACCATGAACCCATTTTTTCCATTGAGTATGCTTATCTATCCATCTACCATCAGCAGGTGACTTATCACTTCGGGCTTTTTTGCCTTTTCTATAGACAAACACATATTCCCAAGCTGGTAAAGCACGATATTCTGCATGCTGAAGTTTATTATGGAATGACACATGCGAACTATTTGCCCAAGGATCATCTTTTTCCCAAATATATCTTGCGTATAGATAAGCGTCAGTAGTACGTAAATCAGCAGTTATCCTATGCATAACTTGAATTTCTTCAGGAAATCCTTCATTATACTGAGATCCTACCGCTATATCCCCCATATTAATAACAATCTTACCACCAGGCACGGTTATACGAGCAACTTCAGAGAAAACATCATGTAACATTTGATAATAATCCTCAATAGTCGCAAGATAACTTTCGTATTTTTTTCCTACATAATATGGAGGTGATGTAACTGTCAAATGGACACAACTATCCTCAATCTTATCCATATTTCTTGAATCGCCACAGTATATTTTATTCAATTCCATAAGTATCCCTAATACATAAGTCTGCTATAGTGCAATCAGAGCAATCAACGTCGTCATATTTACCAAATTCACCATAACATTCTCTTAGTCCTTTAATTTTTTTTTTGCCATTAGCCCATTCCGCAAAACACCGAGGACAAATGCCAGAAGTGCCTATATTTTCACCATTTCCCCACACACATCCACAAGAAATACAGTGTTTTTGGTGACTCATCGCACTACCAGCCCTCACATATATTATAGAATAAAATCATACTTTTGCTAGATAAATAATACTATTTTTAACCATTAATCCATGTATTACCAGCCCAAGCTCTTTCTTTATCATACTTCTTACCGAATGAGGACCATCCTTCACTTGGGTAGTTTGTATTTGCTGACATACCAGATGCATCCACCTCTTTTTTATCCATAACATCAAAGCTTGGCTGATCAATCGAAGCACCCTCATCATTGTAGTCAGATAAGTTAAGACCACCGTGATACATACCCATAACAAACATAGTATCATTCAACATTCTAAGGTGCGCAACTGCCAATCCCCATACATATGGGTTATAACTATATTCACCCATATCAGTACCATAACCAACACCAACTTTGACCGCTGGGTTCTCAATTGTACCCTTAAACTCATATCCTAAACTAGTTCTGGTGTAATCACTAGCATTTCTCGGACCAGCATAGTCTATATTCCATCTTGCGAGTCTAGACGCAATAGGTCTCATATCATACGCGGGCTGTGTGCCAAATTTCCAATCTGATCCTATTGAACCAGGATCAAAAGAAAAATTGTCGTACTGATCTCCATTAAAATGTGCCATAATATACTCCCTCCTATAATAGTTTCAATAAAAAAGGTCAATGAAGACAAACTCCATTGACCCTTATACCTATTATAGAATATTTTTTCAATTTTGCTAGATAAAAAATAATTATTCCTTAATTAAATAGTTATTTTGCTTTAACCATGACTCAAATTCAGATAGCATACCCACAATACCGTATAATAATAAAGCAAGCTTTACATCTACTACTTCTTCTTCTAACCATTTATCAAATAAATTATTACCCATGTATAACCCTCCTTTTTAGAATCCAGCTAATTTGAGAACTCTATTTAATTCTTTGAATATTTTGTCCCATCCTACAATAATGTATTTAGGCCATTTAGCCTTTTTATCCTTGCGTTCAGCCACCTTAATTCTAGTTATCTGATCATTATTTTGCCATTTACCTTGTCTATGCATCTTATCCAAATTATTACGATTTTCATATACATATTTATAATTTATCATAAACGGCGTGCCGTCTTTATCTACTTTGAGCCAGTATTGAGGTATATCATTTCTCCAATATGGCAATTTCCTTAATGGAATAGTAATCATTGGCATATCAGTTAGAATGTTATATTTTTGACTCTGATGCTCTTCAAATTCTAGTTCCGCAATCAAACAACCCTTAGCACCAGATTTACTTTTACGTTTATACTTACCAATAATGGTAGCATCGATAATCTTTTTTTCTCCCGTAGTTTCAATCAACTTCTCATATTCAGATTTCTGAACTTCTACTTTTGGATGTGTATCAGTACACCACGCAGAAATCTTTTGTAAAACCTCACTTTCATTTCTTGGTACCTTTATTTTTGCTTTTGGCATATAACATCTCCTTCTCTTTCTACTTTTTTGATTACACCTCGAATAAATTAAATTTCTATCGTACCCATTTATACCCTCAAGAGTTGGCATATAATCTCCTATAATTTTTTTCCACTACAGTACTTATAAATATCAATCAATTTACCATCATAATATCTAACTTTGACTCCGCACTCATAAAACATTTCAAGCGATTTTTTAGCAGATTCAGCCCACTTCTCGGCACTTTGATCATCCCAATCCCTATCTACCACCACCTCTTTTATACCGCTTTGTATAATACCCCTAGCACAATCAGCGCACGGCACGCCATTGGTATACATGACACAGTTTTTTACTGATATACCAACTAATGTAGCATTATATAAACTATTTCTCTCCGCATGCTCAAAAAAATAGTACTTCAACGGGCGCTTTTGTCTATCAGAATTATCATCATTAATACCTCTAGGGAAACTGTTATACCCTACGGATCGTACTTCCTTGTCAGGACCTACTATAACAGCCCCTACATGCGTACTTTCATCTTTGCTTCTCATAGCTACTAAATACACCATAGTCATAAAATAATCGTCCCATGGAATTTTTATCATAAATCATCCTCCTCTAATTCTATTTCTTCGTCTTGCCAATTAACAATTAAATCATCTATAAAATCTTTCAATTCATACAAAGGTTCAATAGAGACTAGTTCAGGTAGTACTTTCTCAAGATAAACCTTTACACTATCCACTACGTCTTGCTGTAATTGCTCTAAATGTTTTATAATATTTTCTATAACCTTTTCTGCGTATTGGCCCCTATTTTTTATTATAATTGGCATATTACCCCTCCCATCTGGATTTCAATACCTCTAACTCAGCAAATAACTCCTTAGCTTTATATTCTGTTTTACAATGCAATATATATACCACATTACTATCACCACAAACTGCACAAAGTGGCTTTACAGCAAATACACAATCATCTTTTATCATTGATGATACATTTTTTACTCCATACTGATCACATTTATCACAATGAAAAAAAACCAACTCCTTATCATAACCAGTTATTCTAACCATATCCCCCCTACCTCATTCCTAGAATTTAATTATTTGTTCATCCAACTGTCTATCGATATGTTCACAAAAATTACTGTCAATCTCAGAGCTTAAAAAATTCCTACCAAGTTTATTAATAACAACAAGTTCTGAGCCACTACCAGCATAAGGCACAACAACAATATCGCCTGGTTTAGTCATTCCTTTTACAAATAATGCAGTAATATCATTTGGAATAACACACGGATGATGGTCTATATTATGCTTCTTTTTGGATACATTTTTAACTTGATTAGCTATTCTCCATGAATACGGCATTCTACCTACTGATCCATTCCTTATAAGCTTCTTTATCCTTTTATCTGTTTTATTTCTGTAATCCTCAGCAATATGATTTTTATACATTACAGAATTTTTGCTTTTCCTAGCATGTAACATACTCCTGTGCGCCGTAGTTAATTTATTTGGAGAAAATCCAGTATTGGTAGGATAAACCCACACGTAATTTGCCACATCATAGAACGATTTATCAATATATAACACTCTTAAATAGCTATTATTCTTATCATAATTTATAAATACAGCATTACCTGTATCCTTAAGTATCCTATGTGCTTCAGAGGCAAGCGATATATACATGCTGATATATTTATCGAACGATGTTTTATATGATTTCTTATTATATTTAATACCTACATTATAATCTGGGTCTGCTATGAATAGATCAGTACTTTCATCATCTATCTGCCTAAGCATGTCAAATACATCCATATTATATACTTTGTTTAATTCTAACATAATCTTTTATCCTTCATAATAATAGTATAAAAATCTTGCCAGTAATCTCTGTTAAAATTGGCTCTAACATTACAAGACCTACACAGTGTAATTAAATTAGATGGAATGCAATTCTTTTTATTGTAATCTGTATGGTGAACTGTTAAATCACCAGCAGCCCCTATTTTTTTCCAACAATCTGGGTTTTGGCATTTATAATTATCACGTGTTTTTATATCTTTTTTAAAATATTTATCAAACCAAGTATCACAATACGGCTCACACGAAATACCACCTTTCCAATTGTAATGAGATTCTCCTGACCTACTAATAAGTTTACATATTGGACATCGTTTTCCATTATACCAATTACCATATGTAATATATCCAATATGTCCAATAGAACATCTATATTTCATTTTTGTTGTGCTATTTTTATAAATTTTAGAAAGTAAAATATATCCTTCTTTTGCAAATTCATCTTTTATGAACTCAACAGTTAATCGTCTATTACCAGCACATTTAGAACACCTAACACCCCTACTCCAATTACTCCAAGGAATATTTATAGTATGTCCTTTATTACATAATGCTATTAAATTTATTTGAGCATTAGTATAATGTTCTGATAATAATTCATATCCTTCTTTTTCAAAAGATTGTTTTACAAAAGCATATGAAAGTTTAGTTGTCATCTTTTTTACTTAATGTTTTTCTCCAATAATTAATTAACATCTTTATTGTGTACTTTATCTATAAATTCATCCACAAGCCTCTACTGCCTTATAATCTATCAAATCTATAATAAAACTATCCTCAAGCAATTCTTTACCATATATATGTTCAATACGATCAACAAATGATTGATAATTCTCCATATCTGGGTTAGTAAATGTCATATAAAATGGTACTTCACACATCTTTAGATCCCATAAATTCAACCAAAACATAGAACTATCAAATTTCTTACCTGTATTACGTTCATAATCATCAGGGGTTACACCTTTTACATTCACCGCATATAAACAGTAAGGTTCGGATAAAGCCTTAAGTAACGGCCTATTGAATCTTTTCTCCGTTAATGTTGTATCACTATGGAAAATGCCACGTCCATATCTATCCAACATACCTATAAGTTCCGACCAATATTCGATATATAAACCAGGGGAACCGCCCATTAAATGAAATATCTCACAATCAGTTTTAAGAAACTCTCTAACTAATTCCTCTGATGTATACTCTATATAATCACCCCATATACCATTCTTTGTTACGTAGCAATAAGGACAACTTAAATGACAGCCATATAATTGCACAACAAATTGTTTAGGATTAGTTTTCACCCCATATCTACGTCTATATATGTCAGGAAATTTATCATAGCCTCCCCCTGACTTATAAACATCACACGTCCTGAAAACTCCACCCGGTAGAACGTCGTCTGGATTAATATCCAAAAGTTGTTCTTCACATAGTGGGACCACTTTCCATTTATATTTCATTTTAATTCTCCTTCATACATATCTTCATCTTCTTACCTAATCTGCTTAATATATGTTTTGCTATATCATTAATACCTTCAGTATTACCAGGTACTATCTTATACCTGATATCATTTTCAGCTAGCATGAGTAATACTTCGTCATCCAATTTCTTTGCTTCATCTTCGGTTTGATTACGCCCTTTAGGGTTAAATGGCTTCATTCTCATTAAGAAATAATTCATATTATCAAACTCATCATAAAAAGAACGCATAATTGTTTCATTAAAACAATCTGGCCTTGGACCACCATAAATAAGTCCAAGTATTAAAGGCGAATCAGTTACCATTACATTTACTTGACCTTTCAATCGCCACATTCTATGATGCTGCTTACCCCATATATAATATTGATTGTCGAGAGTTCTAAGACGTTTTTCCCATGTCAAATCTTTAGCAAATTCTGTAATCAACTCAGCATTTATATCATGCATTTTGAGTAGTGAAAACACAGCAGCAGCTGTAGTGCTTTTTCCTGCTCCTGGGCCACTAAAAAGATTTATAGTAATTGGTTTATTCATGATAAATACCTAAGTCTTCATCACTGCCCTCAGCTTCTATAATGTTCACTGTTAATACTCCATCTTTATCACGCTTATACACTTCACTATCAGCCTTAAACATAGTATTTCCATCAGAGTCAATCACTGGAGTATCATCCGGCGGATCAAACATTCTAAACACATCACCTTTTTGTATATCTTCAAAACCTTCATTATACCATACACCAGCTCGCAATATTTCTACCGTTCTTAATTTTGTCATATTAATTCTCCTCAAATAAATCTTGCTGATCATCTAACTTTACTTTTTTAAGCATACGTCTATATTCTTTTCTATACTTCTTCAGATCACTAGTTATATCTAAATGAGTATAAACAGTTTTTAACTCTTCAACAGTTGGGGTATTTTTGTTATTCAAATACCAAAATATTTGTGATCCTCTACTCATTATATTAACCTCAAATCTCCAGTGAGTTCACTCAATACATCTGCATCATAAGGACCAAGAGCCAAAGCAGTAGGTGTTGGTTGGTTATGAAACTCTGTCTTACCAGCATCAATTATCAGAGCATTAGGAATCCCTAATCCAATAGCTTTCTCTTCAAGTGCTTTCATTTCTTCTAACGAGTTAACATAAAGAACTATCTTGGTGAATTGTCCATTTAACCATGTAAATAAAGAGTCATCTTCTGACATATACAAAGACCACTTCTGCATATTATTATGTTTAACTTCTTTGGACATCATATCCAATATAACTTTCATAGAGGCGTGCGCAACTTGTGCAGCTATCTTGCCAGCACGACAATGAAGGTCCTTCCTCATAACTACGACTTGCTTAATCTCACCCATAACTAATTCTCCTTTAATTTCAACACCTCAGTTCATGATATTTACAATCATCTTTTTTATGAACTTCTTTATGGCATTCCTTACATAAAGTAATACAATTATCTATGTCAGCAGACTCAATAGGATTTTGAGATACTGGATCTATATGGTGACAATGTAGTTGGGCTTCTTCTACTGTTTTACCACATTTTTGGCAAGTATAATCATCTCGTTCGAGTACTAGTTGCCTTAATTCTGGCTGAACTTCACGAGAAGTTGCTGGCTTGAAACCTTTTGGATATTTTTGTTTATGAAAAACTGGACATGCAAGTTTACAACTACCTGAACAATAAAATCTGCTTTCCCTACCATCACTTGTATCTAATGCATTAACCCTACTCTTAACCGTTGAATTTTTAGGTAAAAACCATCGCCCACAATAAGCACATCTAGTTTCTAATAACCCATTTGTATTTTTTCTTATTATATCTACGCCTATTAATCTATCTGCGTAAGTCTCATACCATGCTAACCCGCTTCTTTTAAGCCCGCCTTTCCACATAGCATTTTTATCTCCAACAAGTCCTTTCCGCCCAGCATTCAATTTACCTATATCCCTTACTATATCTTTATGTAAACATCCGCAACTTTTAGTATTACCAGATTTTAATGATGTAGTAGAAACCCTTACAAAATTACCACACTCACATTTACATAACCATATAGCACGATTATTTATAGATGGTAAATTATCTAATACACGCAACCTACCAAATCTATCACCTATTAAGCTAGCTTTGTTATAAGGAATAAATCCATCCTTAAAAACCATTTAAAAACTCCTTAACCCCAGAAAATGATCTACGGTGATATATACAAGGTCCATATAATCTTATTAATTCCTTGTGCCTTTTAGTACCATAAGTTTTATTTTTATCCCATTCGTAAATAGGCAGCTTTTTATGATGCTTAATTACTAAACTGTCTCTATAATGTTTCGCTAAAATCGACGCTGCACTTATCGAAACCACTAAATTATCTCCATTTATTATAGATTTTTGATCAACATTAATATTATCTATTTTAAAATTACCATCTACTAAAACAAAATCAGCTTTATTCATTTTATACACACATTGTCTCATAGCTAATTTTGTAGCATTCAAAATATTAATCGAATCTATAATCTTTTCATCAACATATGATATAGCATAAGCACATTCAGCTACAATCTTATTATAGAATAATTCTCGCTTTTTGCTAGACAATTTCTTAGAATCCTTTATCCCAGTTGTGTCAAATCCATCTGACAAACATACTGCTGCAGCCACCACACCCATCGCGAGCCCACCTCTCCCTGCTTCATCAATCCCTATAATATAGTTATACCCTTGATTTTTCAAAGATAATTCTAAGTTATACGTTGGGCATATCTTCTTCATTAGATTTTTCCTCTCCCACCGTAGATTTAAAGAACCTACTGAGATCGCCTGTAAGCGGGTGATTAGAATCTCCTGTAAATATAGAAGGTTGTTGTTCAACCCTCTTTGCCTCTTCCTTTTTAATCTTTTTGATGAACTTTTTTCTGTCCCAATACCAATCAGGTCTTAAGGTAACAGTAGGTTTTTTAGAGTTTAATCTACGCTGGGCTAATTCTTGAAGTTTCTCATCATCATCCTCATAAAAACTACATACTCTCTTCTTTTTTAAATTAACTTTACTATTTTTCTTTACGCATCTACGATCAACTTCAAATTTACAAAATGAACATAGTACTTTATTCATAATTATCTCCTAAATTTCACAGGTACCAGTAGCACACATCACTGACTCTTCACCTGCATTTGTAATTTCCAACTTATCATCGTTAAGATAAATCCTGACCTCTTCATCAGACACCTCATTTAATATTTGGCCTTCTCTACTACCATCAACATAAACAGTCATGCCTTTCAGATCTCTGATATATTCCAAAGATAACCTACTTAATTCTTCTGGAGTGGTATTTATCGGCATATTAATCGTCTTAGACACAGCACCATCTACATATTTTTGCACAACTGACTGCATCTCGAAATGATCTTTAGGTTCCAAATCATTAGTATCCACATACCAATTTTCTAATTTTTTACCCTTTAACAACATTTCTTTATATATAGGATGGACATACATCCTGTCCCCGACCCTATCATGTCTAAGATACGCCTTCCTAAATAATGGTTCTATACCAGATGTAACATCAGCCAACAAACTAATAGTGTTATGTGAAACAACACTATTAGCTATATATGTAACCGTAGTTGGCACTTCTATATCGTAAGTTTCAGTAATTGAGTTTTCAATATTAATAATGCTATCAACTACACAGTTAGTTAAACCTAAAGAATCCAATTGTTGTTTTTTAAGCTGCTCAGATTTTGGTCTAAATTTATAAACTCCTTTTTTAATCCATAATCTAAACATTTTAGAACCTAGCCCAGAAACTGACTCACGTATCCTTACATCATTGCCTAACGCTCTCATAATAATCAACAATTCTTTGGCTAATTTCTCACTCGATGTGTCTAAATACTCCGTATTACCTGACTTTGAACCATCAGCAAACAACATTCCTTTAATAAAAGATTGAATACATTTTTTACTAGAAACTCGTATAAGTTTTGGTATAGAAATATTATTAGACTTTTGTTTTAGCACTTTATTACTCCCAAGAAACTCCAAAAGTAATTTGGAATTAAAACAAATTTCCATACAATTACGCCCATTATCATAAAATGTTGGTTTTATACCAAACACTTCAAAACCCAACTCGGCTACATATAAGTAATTATCTTCTTCATATGCATTACAACTTATACGAATACCTTTAGTATGATTACTTCCATCACCAAAATAAATACCTAAGAACTCAGCAAGCTTCTCTGTCATTACTGGTATAGTATTAATTTCATTCTGATTATGATGAGATACGTCAACAACAATCAAAGTAGGATTAGAAGTTTTATTATAAGTGTCAAGTACTGATATAACATCATCACCTACAACCAATTCATCTGCTCTTTTCCATATGTAACTACTATTTTGTAATACTCTATATTGATGGTTATAAGTTGACTCTAATGTATTACCACTATCTAAGTATATTTTCTTAGTGGCATGTCTATCATTGACATAAAATTTAGTAGCTTTTTCTTCTTTTTGAAAATACTCTTGTGAAACATTAATATTTATGTCCTGCCATTTATCCCCGCTAATACTGCCTAACTCTTCCAAAGTTAACAAACCATCACTAGTCACAATCATTGTATCTTTGTCCTGACAACCTGTAGGAGCAATTGCCATACTAGTAACACAGCGTACACCGTGATCCTTGATGTCCATACGCAACGAGGCTGGAAGTTTTCTAATAAAGGATGCCTTACCATAGGCTACTGGTTCAAACTTCGGAAATGCGCCTTTTTCGTCCGCTAATTCTACCAATGTTTCATAAACCGTATCCCTAATAAATCTCATAAGACGTTCTATTTCTATAATTGATCTTTCAGAACCATATCTTAATTTTTTAGCAAACAAATATTCTGCCAAACCCATAACTCCTAAACCTATACGTCTAGAATTATGAGCTTTAATATCAATTTCTTTAAGCACATATTTATTTATTTCAATTACGTCATCTAAAAATCTTACAGCTAATTTTATTATTTCTTTAAGCTTCTTCCAG
>Ga0208769_1000921_pt1 | contig 13587 bp, 23 predicted proteins | sample AntAceMetag02UKC_FD_184768 | JGI IMG/M metagenome (GOLD analysis project Ga0208769, IMG submission 184768) | Saline lake microbial communities from Ace Lake, Antarctica- Antarctic Ace Lake Metagenome 02UKC (SPAdes) (version 2) | ecosystem: Environmental > Aquatic > Non-marine Saline and Alkaline...
TTCCGTCAGCTTTTTGATTTCCTTTTCTATTTGTTCTGTCGTAGGCACACTCATCTTTCACCTCCTGTTCAATTCTCTCCAACTGTCATGACATTCTCTTTCCTTTGTCTTTCAAAGCCCCGCCCAACAAGGGCGGGGCAGGTCACGATAGGCTCCCGCCTATAAAGGATCTTCATTTCTTCTCAATCCCAAGCTTCAACGCTTCCGCATCCGCATCGAATTCTCTCTCCTCGAGAATCGCTACCCGGGTGCGGCATTCCAGCCGCCACATTTTGATATTGGCAATCCATTCTTTCTTCAGAGGGCCATCGGGCAGCGGGTCCACCAGGGCGGTCTGTACGGCGACGAATTGCCCTTCCACGACGAGTTCGGACACGAGTACGCCGTCAGGCACACTGATGCACGAGCAGAGCAGCAGGCAGGCTAGGGCGAGCAAAGCGAAGTTTCTCATGGCAGGTTCTCCTTAATGGTTAGTAGGCATAGTGTATCAAATTGACATTCCTATTTTCCATCTCCTTTTTAGCTGTTTTCACAAGGCTTTCAATTACTTCTAAATCCCTAATCAAATGACATCGCATGTTCGGAAGACCCTTTTTTCGAAACCGTATCGTTTGAGCTTCGATAAGCTCCAATGTGAATTTTAGATCTTTATTATTCATCCGAACCTCCAAGAGTATTTGCGCTACCCCTGTCATCCTCAAGAATTTGAATGCCATGAGACCCTGGAAGACATTTCAGGAAAACCGTAATGAATTTATCTTTGATTACTTCATCAAAGAATGGACAGTGATCCCCGCATGGATTGTTCTTATGAATGCACATTTGGGTTTTATAGGAATTGATCCTGTCAATTCTTAATTGACCTTCTACGCTTATATATCCTTCCATTACCCAGCCCTCATAACTTTCCTACCTCGAACGCCCCGATCTTTGAATTTGTAATACGGCAAATTCTTAGCACCGCTCCATGGCGGACACAGCGCATTTACTTCGTTAATCGTAAACGGTCTCGACTTCCCACTATCGAAAAACTTCCTTTTCATATCAGTCGGTAGCAGGTGGAGATATTTATAATCGGTCTGCCATGTGTTCGGTTTTATCCCTCGCGCCATACCTTCGCGGAACCTGATAGGACGTTCGAAGATAAAGCTTCTCCCGAGTTTCTTGATCTTATCCAGCGGAACATAGTCAAACGTATCACACCCGCGCTCCGTTACGCTTGACAGCCCAAGAGCCTTTTTCGAAACACCCTTCACCTTTACAGCCGTATCGGTCCTGTACACTTTCGGCCCAAGAACCTGGAAATTCTGCGTGATCCCCTTGCAATCCATTGCACCCAATTCTTCCGAACTCCCGATAGATTGTTCCGAGAATACTGAATCCGTATCGCAGTAAAGTCCAGCGAGTCGAACCAACCATTCATGCAGCATACATCTCGCACCGCCTGTAATGAATGCGCTCCAGATGAAGTTTGTGAACAGGGCCGGATCCCCCTCCTTTGTCTGACAGGTGAAGCCGGAACCGTACTCAGACCATCCTTCTTCGCCCGCAAGGACGTGAAACATTTCGGAATCAGGACATATTCTTTGGACCTCTCCGATCTGCCCGAATTTTCCGTAGAGGCTGTTCATGAAGATCTTATACATATACCGTTCTATTTCGGAAGTCGCCCCCATGCGCCTTTTATATAAATCCTGGACGTAATCGCGGAAGATGTATTCTGAACGCTCAAAGTAGACGATCTCATATATTTTCAGTATCTCAACACCCTGCCCCAAGGCATAGCGAAGCTCCGGGGTTGTGAAGATCCCATTCCATTCGCCAATTGGGAAGTAAAGCTTATTCGAGGATGCATCCGTATAGTGGCGATAGGGGAGAGGCGGATACATTTGCTCTTTCACGCGAACCCTAACCCGGGCCATACCTTCTTTCTCAATGCCCCAGGCGTGTCTGGTGGTCCGTGGGCGAGTGAGAATAGGCAAGGGCGTGTCAACCATCACCGAGGGGTACATGCTCCGTATATCGCCCTCGTAGATGGGCTTACCATTCCGGCCGTCCACACCCCAATCACCAATTACGAAGTTCTCTGTTCTTCCTCCAAAGTAGCCGACCTGAAAGAAATCCAGGATCTTAGGTTGAAGCCGCTTGAACCCATGGGATTCTTGCATGTATTGATCGCCGGTCAGGCTCGATTTTCCCCTGCGAAATAGATCCATGGCCGAAGATGCTATTGAGCCGGTCATTTTGCAACCTAGATCATTTCCATACTTATCTTGCATCCCAATAGCCATGTCATAAACAATTTGAGCATCGCGTCGGCAGTACCCCGCAAGCTCGTTTGTCGGCAGGTGGACATCAGGCTGTATTCCCTTTGGAAGCCCGAGTAGCTTTCCAAGCTCATCGACGGACGCTTTCCATTGATTTAATGTGTCACAGAAATGAAGCTTGCTTGTATGTTTTTCACCATCATCATCATCTTCGCGTTCTTCGATTATAAGATCCGCTCCCTTTAGAATCCCGCCAAAGTAGTTTCGAAACAAAGGCCAATCAGGCTCTTCGAATAGAGCATTCAGATCATACTCAAGGTTTGTAGCCCAACACTGATACCCCGCCCATTGCTTCTGCATCAGGAAATTAATCATTATTTCCCGATCCCAGAAATCCCAAAAAGTCTCGCCGTCATAAACGCATCCCAGGACAAATTCGGACCATCGGGCTTCTTCCGTTTCTGTTGGGGATACTGAGACCCATTGACTGCAAGAGGGACACCATAATTCGATCAATTCCCCCGCTTCGACGGCATGTTCTCTGAGCCTACCGTAGAATTCAATTTTATTCCCGCACAATGGGCAGGGTTCCTTCTCACGGGTTTCCGTATCAAAAGCCATGATATTCATGTTCTTAGGCATGGACGTGAGAGGTGTGAACCGATCTTTTTTAGGGTGTCGAGGCATTACGCTTTCAAACCCTTGTAGATTCGACCAATTAACGGGCGAGACGCTCTGGACGTAATAGAGAGATCATTTCCCTTTTGTGTTTCCACTGCAACGCAGAAGGAACGTAAACCGCCATCAACGATCATAGCGGTTATTGTTTTTAAAAATGCAAGCTCGTTAGCGTCAAGTTTTTTCTCTAAATGAATTTTCTTCATAGGTTTTCTCCACTTCAAAAATTTCGATACTACTATTATATCAATTTTTATTACTCTTTTTTTCCTCCATAATCCAATTTAATATAGCAATTACCGTATCATCGATCAGAGTGCAAATATCTATATCTTTCTTGAGAAATAGAGGTAGTTTAAACCATAAGTATCCAAGAAACATGAACGTAAGCACTAGGGCATAGAAGCCGATTATCCACGGAGAACAAGCAACGATAATCGGAATAGCCAAGTAAGGTCTTTTGTATTTTGTCATTTTATTTAATCTTTGATCTCTGACCGATTAAGTTTAAAAATTTTTGTTGCTATTTCCTGTCCTGTCTTAGGCATGCAATCCCAGCAGGTAATGTTGAGTCTAGGAATATCACCACGTTTCTGGCCAATATTCGGTATGATTTCAACAAAGATCTTTCTTCCGCAGATGTAACATTGATGTATTTGTCCTATTTTCATTTCGCTTTCTCTTACGGTCATCGTTTACCCCTTCCTTAGTTCCGGCCCTGCTATTATATCAATTTCCCCGTCCCTCGTTATGGTTCCGACTCGTCGGGTTATCTTTTTCTTTCCCTTTCGATCGAATATCGCCAAGGCGGAAGGGAACGGCGCACTTGCCTTTGCATTCCCGAATTTTAATCGACCTTTTATGAAAAGGATGATGTTCGCCTTTATCACATGGTCATTCCACCACAGCGTATCCGTGCGGGCCGGAATTAGGCATACAACCCTCGAAGCCTTCCCCGAAGGGTCTTGAGTCTCCATCTTGGCTTTCTCCACCCACGCCCCGATTCCACGTCCGTAAGGGGGGTTCAACCAGACATTCCCCCACCAATGAACAGAATCGGCCAGGGAGTCGGTCTCCTTGCCAATAAACACATTGCAGCAGGTATCATTTTCCGTTGCGGCGGCATCTAATGTAAAAGGTCCGAAAAGACGATTCACATGAGCGTAAAAATCGCGTGGGGTTGACCACATACCAGTCTCAGAAGAAAACATTAGTTCATTATTCATCTTTGTTCTTCTTAATTGTTTTGCGAGCGCAAAGTATCTTGCGCAATGAAACAAGTTCCATTTCAGCTATTGCAAGGTCTCCACTTAATTGATCTACCAGATTTTCGAGTACGGCGTTTTCAAGCCGAAGCTTGTCATTTTCGGTTAGTGGTTGGCAAGAATTGTCTGTGATTGATAATCCGATCAATTCATAGAACATTTCTTTTAAGTTGCGCAGTGCCCCGCGAATCGAAGACGGTGTTTTAGGCATTGTCTTTAATCCTTACGTTCGTATAACAGAGATATTTTCGTGAACACCATCACCGCCAGCAATGGCGTATACAGGCCTGACAGAAAGACCTTCTTCTTTACGCCAAACCTCGTACACATGAGACAGAAAGACCTTTCGTACGAATCGCTTTGCCCGATTATTGACATGGGCTTGTTTCCGGTTTAGGCGAATAGCGCCTTGACCGTTCAGCAGGGCCAGGATTCGCTTGGCGGCAGCTTTGTTTTCGATAAAGTAGCCGACCTTGTGTTTTCCAACGGGTTCATCTAAAAGGTGTCCGGCAATGAAGCCGAGCGTCTTGTCTTCGGGTTGGTCGTTTAGGTTATAAATAAAACATCGGTTACGTTCTTCCTTGGCCTTACGATTGTCGTACAATCTTCTATAACCATCTCCTACACGGACGATTGTTTCTCCAAAATTCCAGATGATCACTTGTAGGCGTTGATTCCAGGATCGCTTTACACCCTTCTCAAGTCTAGGAATTGTACCGTCCACGACATGCTGCCCTGCATAATGCCATAGCGAAGAGACCTTTTCACATATATTGATATCAACATACGCGAATAGACCTCCAGCGATAATAGGGCCTACACCCTTTACGTTTATCAGCCAATTCGACCAGACAGGCCACTCTTTTAGAAGGCGAAGGATTTGTCTTTTGATATCTTCTTCCATTTGATTGAGCGGTACCGATGACACATCGGCTTCACGTTTTCCAACAGGGAAACGAAAAATCTCTTTTCGGGCATCTTCAACATCCTCAAACTTTTTGGGGATGATTTTTCGAATATCTTCAGCTGGAATTATAACACTTTTTAGCTTTCCCTTTTTGGTTTTTTCCTGAATGATGATCTCACTATCATCTTTGTGGAGGATATTACCTATATGTTTCTTCTCTTTTCCATCCTGGGTATGTTCATGTAAAATGATCTCGGTCCTGCATAGAGCTTGCTCGCGTAGATCCATTGTAATTCTTGTTCCTTGTATAATGTAATAGTTTTCTACCAAGCCCTTGACCATCAGTTTTAGCTTCAACCGTTTTGGTACATTCATGATACCTCCATTGTTAAAATAGAACGCTCTCTTCTTATGTTTCCTTATTAAAGCTGGCTCGCTTCTGATTTTTGGTTCCTCAAATTGATTGGCTCACTCACGCCGAATGTTTCCTTGGGCTCGCTGGTTCGCTTAGATATAATGATTCCTTTCCCTATATGGCTCACTCTAGTTGATTGTTTCTTCTGCTTGAATGGATCGCTCATAAGCCCTGGTTCCTCCGTTCGTGCGACTCGCTCTTGTCCAGCGTTTCCTTCAAGCGGTTTTCTTTTTTGTCTTGGGGTTCATGATCATCTCCTTAGTTATCCTTGCCTCTGAATTACAGTAATATCATCCAATTCAAAATTCATCAGCGGCATCCTTGACAGATACGTCTGCCCGCGCCCCTGTAATTTTCCAATACAACGATCAAACGCACCCCATATTGCATAGGCAGTCGTCCAGAACAGATCGGGTGCTTCCTGTCTTTTCGGGAGTGTAGGCCGTTTCCTAAACCGACGCTTCTGCACCTTCCCGGATTTTAAAACTTCTCCTCTTGTTGCGAATCGCCGGTTGGCCCCTTTCCAATTATCTTCAAGGGTAATCATAGATCCTTGAGTTGTAGGCAGTTCATTTCGGAAATACCGAAGCCTCGTCGCGTTCGAACATTTAAACCACATCGGATATTCCACGATCGTTTTTGCCGTACATATTTCATCGTACACTTGCCCAAGCCCATCGTAGAATACAACCCGAACCGTCACGGACACATGGAATATAGTAGATCGTATTGAAGAGAATGTGGACTGGAGAAAATACAAAAGATCCATTTCGCCTCTGTCGAGCAGGGCTGGAGTATGGACGAACCCATGCTTTTTATTGTATTCCTCTTCCTTTGGCATTGAGACCAGATCTGCAAGTAGGATTAGATGACCGTCTTCAACCCCTACCGATAAGAGCCTACCATCGAGTCGCGGTGTCCAACCTCTGGTGAACGATCCAAGGAAGTTGGGTGAACGCCAATCGTAGTGCATGTCATACCGGACTTGGCCTTGGTAGACAATTCTTTTGCGGCTCAGAGGCGTAATCGTTAGCAAATCTATCTCCTATGCATGGACTGTTCAGGATACAGTCCCATCAGCAGGATGTCAAGAGCCGCTCCTGATTGCCGTCAAGAGGCGCTTAACCACTCCGTTCTCCTCACTGATAGTCCAAACCTTGAACAGCAGGGAGAGGGTATCCTCGTGCGTGTCACAGGGGAAGCCTACATATGCCGCCCGCTTGCGGATAGTTTTCAGTTGTTGGAGCGCCTTATCGCTGATTGTCAGGGATGTCTTTATGCTGTTCCTCATGCCTTGTACTTTCAAAAGAATCCCGAGGGAGGGGGTATGTCACCCCCTCCCGGGAATCTGAACTGCGAGAAAAGAACCTAGAAGGGAACCTCACTGTCGCCCTGAGCGAAGGATGCGTTCATCTCTTCGATAAGCTCTTTCACCTCGTCGGCGTACTTCTCTTGTTTCGCCAGATTGAACTGTAAGGTGTAGAGCTTGACGGTCCTGCCGGATCCGGGGGAGGTTTCCTTTTTCCCGTCGAAGATGAGGCGGATCCACTGGCCCTCTTCGATACCGGGGTCTTGCTCGAAGAACCGGGTGATGACGTGCGAATCGAAGATGAGCGTGACCTTTTTGCTCACCGGGTTGATAAGCTTGTAGCACTTGTGATCGACGTTCACCTGTTTGTTGGCGTCGAACTTCGTATACCCGAACTCATCAAAGAAAACGCCTTCGCATGAGTCTCCGCTCTCCACGGGTGAAAAGGTCACTTCGTCGCCCGTGCCGCCCGAGTAAACCTTCTGGTATCCATCACCATCGGGGCTGCTCAGGTTCGTCTCTCCCTGCTCCGGGGTTTCTTCGACCTTCTTGGGTGCGGCTTTCCCGCCCTTGCCTTTTCCCTTGGCCGGGGCCTTCTTTGCCGCTGATTTTTTCTTTGCCATGGTGTCTTCTCTCCTTTTTCGAACTTCCTCTGCGATTGCTGCTCCTGCCCTTTGTGCTTGACGGCGTTCCGCCTTTTTGCGATCGAGTATGCCCCAGACACAATCCGGGATCACTCTAGGCAGGGGGATTCTCGGAAGACTGTTTTTCGTCTTCCCTTTCTTCACCTTGACCTTCCTCCAACAGAGATAAATTTGGAATCATTTTACACGATATATCTTTAACCACGCCGCATTCGGCGCAGACTAGATGAAGGAGGATCATACCTTCGTTCCGATGATCGGTGGCAAGCTTGAAGGTTGTGTTACTGCATTCGCAGATGTATTTATCCATACCGAAGGATTCGAACCCCGAATCATCGAGGGATTTCTTAGCATGTGCGAATGCCATCATGAGTTTCTTGAAGATCTCAGGATGAACGCCTGGAATCTCAAGAGACATATACTTCTTTGCTCCGGTCCAGATCTTGAATCTGTAGCAAAGGGCTGTTATCATACCTTTTGCCTTATCGTACTTGGTTGTCATGCCGAGACCGATGACGCCAGGGAGTTCAGTCCATTCTCCTTCAGATGGGAAGATGGGTTTTTGAATTTTTCCGATCATGATTTTACTCCCCCTGTAAATAGCCTTTGGGCCCTTCCTATCTGTTCTGCAATCCTTGTTCCATGAGCCATTCTCAAGGATTTGTTTACGCAGTCGGGACAGAACAGGAACGTGATAACTATGCCACGATCCTCCCATTTGTACTCGTGCCATTTCCAGTCTTCAGCACTACTTCCACAGTCAAAGCATTGCTTCATACTACTTCTCCCTTCCGCGAGTTCCACGTTCCTTGTTCCTCTCCAACCGTTTTTGGATTTCCACAATGATATCCGCATCGGTGTTATGGAGGAGGTCAAGAACCCTGAACAGGATATCCACGAGTTCCCCATGAAAGTCTTTGCTGCCGTCGCGCCAAGCGTTCACAGCTTCTCCGACTTCCGAAGAGATGAGGGCGAGACATTCCAGGTGGGATTTGTTATGCCATCCAACAGAGCAAACCCAGGTCCACACTGTTTCGGCAAGGCGGTCGATCCGCATGGTCTTATCAAGATTCTTTTCGGCTTCGATTTCCAGAATACGGGCCGTGCGCGAGTCAGCGATCTCTTGATGTAGCCTACTGAAAGCGTTTGGCCCTTCTTCGTAATCAAGCGGATCAGCGGTCGGGTTTGAGTCGGACATCTCCCGTGAGAATTCATCCCATGTGCCTCTGACTTCCCTTGTACCATCCGGCTTGATTGTATAAAAAAGCTTCTCTTTAGGTGAGTAGTATGCTTTTGGCAAATCGATCACTGGACCCTTAGCGTCTTCAGGCGCTTTGGGATCTTCGGTTCGACCGCCGACATATTCCTTCTCGAATATGGGCGGGCAGTCGTAAGGTGCATCGTCATTCTTAGGGCCAGGACCGACCTTGATGGTCAACTCGTAATTAGGGGCGCATTTATTACACATAGGCCTGAGCGGAAGATTCTCGCTGATTTTCCCTTCATCTGAAATGCGGACTTGCCGATTTGCAGGTTCGCCACACTTGAAGCACTTGTGGTCTTCTAAGACATGGTGCTTGCAGGCGCTTGCAGGGGAAGTTGTCCCATGGTGCAAGAGGTTATCACATGAAACGCAGGCAACCCTGAATCGAGTTCGACCCGTAGTTATTCCTTCCTCCGTTGTCGGGGTCACTTTTAGCGTGACGCCTTCAAGCTTGAATATCACCTCCCGATCAGGCCCATCGGTCTGATAGTGCTTGTTTTTCCCGGAAGGTCTTTTCCAAGGAAAGGGATTGTCCTTGGTAGGATCCTTTGGGAGTTCTTGAAGCAGTTTGGCTTTGGGCATACAGCTATGGCATACAGGCCGGAAGGGGAGGTTCGAATCAACTTCCATATCATCTGAGACTCTCGCCATGCCTCTTGCTTCATTTCCACACTTGAAACAATGTCCTTGGACTGAGGGATTGTGTAAAACATTTACGAAATGCGGATCACAGTCTTTGCATACAAACCGAAATGGTCTTGTGCTGTCAATGTTCCATTGGTCATCGAGCCGCGCCCGCCGACTTGTCATTGTCTTACACTTGATGCATGGACCGATAGGATCGTTATTCTTGGGCATCTGGAACCTCCTGGTAGGGTCGAAAAAGAAGGACTTTATTTATTGCAGCTTCGGTAAGATCATAATCTTCCGCGATAATTTTCACAGTTTCCCCTGCACGGTAGCGGGAAATAATTGCATCCCAAAGCCTATGACGGGCATCGGCATGACCGCAAAACCCGCACGGCCCCCGGGCCGGAAACCAGCGTGAAAGGGTTTTCTCCTGCTTAGCGTTTAACAAGGCTTCTCCTCTTCAATGACTTGAAAATCGGTTACTTCCCGCTGCGATAGAGAGTGAGAATCTATATCATTCATCATTGGGCGAACATCCCTGATCACAGCATTTTCAATTGTTGTTTCATGTATGCGTATATGTATCAACCTGCCATAGACAGTTGTTGATATTTCATCCAGTTCGATCTTCATCACATAGAAGAACACCTTGGGATCAACGGTAGCAATCATTCTATTTTGCATCAGCTTCTACCCCCTTTGCCTCTTCAATAATTTCAAAAACCCTAGCCGGAACATGGTGCCCGGTCTTGTGAGCGCGTTTCGGATACAGCCGATCCATTCTTTTATCCATGTTCGACTTCCACCCTTCAGCGACAATCTCGTATTCATCGAGAAATTCATCATACTTTTTGATGACGAAGATCTTTCCGGTATAATCATGCCCCTTACAGTATCCGCATTCGCATAGCAGGATGATTCTCGCGCCCGGTTTAATCGCCGCCGCGACTCTTCGCGCTGCTTCACGGCGTTCGACCCATGCCGTGAGTTTATGAACCTTGCTTTCGAACCAGAAGATCAGGCGTTCCAGTTTCGTGTAGAATGTCATGGCGGATATCCTAAATGATAGGGCTTGATGTCAATTTCTTTGTCCTGTATGTCATTTCAATTTTCCCTGGCTTACCATCAGCCGCCTCACGGCAGAGAATATTCACAACGTCTAAGATGTTGAACCCGGATTTATTGGCCGTTGTCAATGCAGACAGAGCGACGGTGAAGCGTAGGTACTCCTTTGTTCCTTTTTCCGGGAGTTCCACGGCATTTTCATCGATCTCATAATACTTTTCCAAGAGCATCATGGCCGTTCGCCCGCTCATACTTGTAAGGGTTTTGCCTACCATAATTCGGTCTCTCTCCTAATGCCCTATAGCGATTTTGCCTGACCTGCGAAACTTCTTCTTTGCACGTCTGCGGTTCCGTTGCCGTGAGATGGCCGCAAGATACGCTCTGCGCCTCGTGAGCGCAAGGCGTTTGTCAAAGGCACCTGCATTACCCTTCAGCTTTACTCGCGGTCCTGAAGCATCCTGAGCCTTCTTGAATATCTTGAAGAAGTCCTTTGCCTTTGGCGAGGCGGGCGCATCTTTTTTCTCTACCCGATCCTTTTCCTTTTTCTCTTTCTTCGAGAAAACCCGGTTGAACGCTTTTTTTATAAATCCAAACACCATCGGTGTTTTCCTTTCAAAATCGCGGTGCAATCCTTTGAGCGTAGGGCATTGCAACGGGGTGGAAGCAACATACGTCAATTGCGCCCGCGATAAGTTTTACGTTTCTATGATCCTTGCTTTCTCGTTCTTGTCCGCTGATAGCCATGGAATAAAAGATTCCCTTGTCACCCGATCGGAAAACCCCTGCTTGAACAATCGCATTGCATGACCCCTATCATTAGCGATTGCCATTATCCTATATTCTCTGAGGTAATACACTATTTTTTCCCCGGAAAATCGAAAGATTTTAATGTCTCCGGGGCTTGGCGAGGGTCCGATGATGTTCTCCGAACGATATCTCCGAGAAGTCGGTAGACTTCTTTTAGATCCGCCTGTTTGCTCTTAGAGAGCATTCCTGAATGGGGGATTGCCTGGACGCGGCGAATGATGTTCTTTTTGAATTCCATGAATTGATCTCTGATTCCAAGGTCGATCAAGCGGTCGTGTTTCGGCATGGGTTTCCTTTCTGAAAAATGTGTTGACGGTAGTTTCTCGCCGGTATTTAAGCATTCACCCCACTCGTTGCAAGCTTCATTCTTTCCAGGCGGGCATGAACCGCAACCTATTTGTTTCAGCTTCGAGATTGTTTTCGTATCTAAGGAGTATCGCTTAGGTGCTTTCCCATTAGGGAAATATCTTTTCAATTGGGCTGTAACAAGAGCATGAGCGTCCCTGGCAGTCATAAGGGTTCGACCCGGGCCGCAGACACAAAGAGGGTCGTTTGCCCCGCATTGGGAGCAATAGAGGGTTTCATCCGATAGGACTTTATCCAAATTGAGTTCGTAATCGAAATTGAATCCTCCGGGAATCTGATCGGAACCGCATTCGCATAGCTCGATTTCTTTTCGACATCGGAAACAGTAGATTATTTTTTCGATCATAATTGTGCTTCTTCAATATCGGCCCATAGAGCATCAATGTGATTCTGCGAAGCGGAAACCATTGCAAGATTCCAGATAATCTTCCAAAGATCTAATGAAATCACAGACGCGGTAGTATCTGGAATAGTATCAGCCTGTATGATTGTATTGGAATCTGATGCCAGTGTCAGCATCATTCGGGATCTTGCAAGACGAGATTGCTTAGTTCCCTTTGCATGAAATGCGCCGAAAACCCTTGCTCTCATTTGATCGTGTTCGGCCTGGAGCGATGCTACCATTGCCTTAAGATCTTCGCTTTTCATCACGGTTTGCAAGCTCCAAGTTTATGATAAAGTTTCCAATCCCAAGAGGATTTTTACCTATAGAGCTTCAGGATCAAACCCAAACGGAACAGAAGGATCAAAGTTTCTATCTTTATGATCTCTTTCAGGCTCATTTAGAGCCGCCTCTGTGATTATTGGAGATATAGCTCTAATATATTCGATCCAAATCGACGCTCTTTTGTTTTCATTCCAAAAGGCACACTTATCTTTCGGGGCTAGATCTTCTACCAGTCGAACTCCCAAGCCCAAGAAATTCCACATTGTTATAACATGCCTACGGTAAACATGGACATTCCAAGGGGCAATGGAAATTCTTGATTGCGGAAAATAAAGCATTTGCTCATGGTCCGACTGGCCGGGGGTTACGATAGCTAAATGCCATTTTTTGTCATGATCTTTTGCCGTGATTTTTATCCACATTGGAGAAAAATTGTCTGCCCACTCTCTATCTAGAATATCTTGGATTGAAATAAGTCTTGATCTCATAGATAATCCTAAATTCATCTTGTACTCCTATTCCCATTGGGATTTTGGTTTTAGATTTTAGATTTTAGATTTCCATGGAGGGGGCCTCGGGAGTCGAACCCGAGCGGTCTATGGTAGTTGCGAGACACGTACCATCTCCGGACACCATCGCCCCCAGGTGGGACGCGACTCCGAGCCGCGCCCCGGCGGTTTCCCCCAGGAGTAGATCATTTCTTCTTGATTTTCTTTTTCGTGTGGACGGAAAGCTCTTGAAACTCTTCAAGCTTCCCGAGCAGGCCATAGCGAAGATCATGCGCCTTGGTTTCCGGCCCGTCACAAATTCCCGTATCCATTTCACCCTTGTATGAAAACTCGATCAGCCCTTCTGCGGCATAAAACAGATGCTCGATTTTCGCCGCCAGTGTAGCCGCCTCAGAAAGCCACGCTACGATCTGCGCTCCCGCTTCCTTCTGTGTCATGATTTTCCTCCTCCTTCTTTTCAAAAAGATCGCCTTGTTCTCTTGACCCGGTAATGATTCTTGCCTTCGAGGGTCTCCCTCCGAAAGCAAACCTATCATCTCTATCCGATGGTTTCCAGGTTGCCGTGAGTTCGACCTTGTCACCCTTCTTTACGGCTTGGATTGCAGCGGGGCGAGTACACCAAGCTTTCCAGCCCCCTGGAATGATCCGCATCATCATTTTCCAGCTTGGATACTCCGCATCTTCGTCAGGCTCCTTGAGGTTCAGAACGACCCCTTGAACCTCCAATCGGCCTTCAGGGGCGGGTGTAGCCGCAAGACGTGCGCTCTCACGCCCACGGGCAGTCTCAAGAGCCT
>Ga0208769_1000926_pt1 | contig 13518 bp, 15 predicted proteins | sample AntAceMetag02UKC_FD_184768 | JGI IMG/M metagenome (GOLD analysis project Ga0208769, IMG submission 184768) | Saline lake microbial communities from Ace Lake, Antarctica- Antarctic Ace Lake Metagenome 02UKC (SPAdes) (version 2) | ecosystem: Environmental > Aquatic > Non-marine Saline and Alkaline...
TTACAATATTTGTAAGTTTCATTGTTATCATAATATTTTTTTAAATTTTTACAAGATTGACATCCTCCCTCGGAGTTTGTTCTATACTGGCTAATTAATGCTTGTGCTTCTGACAAATTAACTAATTGAGTAATTCCTTTTTCTACAGTTTTATATTCTCCTTCTTCTACAATCTTTAATAATTTTTTGAGATTAAATATGTCCTTATTAGATTCATCAACAATAATTAAATCATTTCTAATATCTTCTAGTAAACCAATTATCTGACGCTCTTCTTTTATTTCTTTAAAAGGCGCGTTATATTCTATGTTGCTTATTAAACTCATATTAAAATTATCACTTTTTTCTTTAAAAGAATTTAGATAATAAAAAATATACATACTAAATTGTAATTATCTTTAAAAAACAAAATCAACTTTATTTAAAATGGTTCAACAATATCTCGAACATTCTAAAGAAATTTTAACTTCTGAACGTTCAAATTTTAAAAGAGGGAGTAAAGGTTCTGGACTTATTTCTTTATTTGGTTATCAAAGTATATATGACTTAAGAGAAGGTTTTCCTTTATTGACAACAAAAAATATGGCAAAAAAGTCTATGATTCATGAATTAATTTGGTTTATGGCGGGAGATACAAATATAAAATATCTTGAAGATAATAATTGTCCAATTTGGAGAGGAAATTCTTTTGAATATAATTTACCTAAAATGGTAAAGGAAGATATTTTTCCAGAAGGTATTGAAAAATATTCTCTTAATTGGGACCAAGCAATGGAAGAATATGGACAAAGAATAAAAGAAAGTGAAGAATTTGCAGAAAGATTTGGAGATGCAGGACCTATTTATGGCCAACAATGGAGGCGTTGGGAATATTTTGATAAAGATAAAAAGGAATTTGTTAAAGTAGATCAATTAAATAATTTGATAAAAGGTTTGAAAAAGAAACCCACTGGAAAAAAGCATATTGTTGATTCTTGGAATCCTGGAGATACACCTAAAATGTCTTTACCTCCTTGCCATGTTCTTTATCAAGCAACTGCTAATGAACAAGGAGAATTAGAATTACAATTATATCAAAGAAGTTGTGATGAATTTTTAGGGGTTCCATTTAATTTATCTAGTTATGTTGCACTTACACAAATAATTGCTCAAGAAACAGGGCTTACTCCAAAAACATTTATTCATACATTTGGAGATTCTCATTTTTATACTGGTTTAGAAAAAAGAACTAAATGGTATAGAGAGAATTTTAAAGAATTGCAAAGAAGAGTTAAACAGGCTATAAAGGTTGAAAAAACTTTTGAAACAAAAGGTAATTATTTAGATGTTCTTGATTGGATTAATGAAAATTCTCCAAGAGATGTTGATTTTCCTGATGAACCTACTGAAGAAAATTATGATCATGTAACTGCAATACTTGAACAATTATCAAGAGAACCAAGAGCCTTACCGAAACTAACTATTGCTAAAAAACCTTTTGACAAATTAACAATTGATGATTTTACTTTTGGCAATTATGACCCACATCCTGCAATTAAAAGAGATATGCTTGTTTAATTAAATAAGAAACTTTTATAAATTAATTATTTCTAAGGATTAGATGGAACATGTAAAAGAATTAACAAATGGTATGTTTGATGAGTTTATTAAAGAGGGAGTTGTGTTGATTGACTTTTCTGCAGATTGGTGTATGCCTTGTTTAATGATGGCTCCAGTATTAGAAGAAATAGGGGGGAAACTAGCTGGAAAAATCAAAATAGGTAAACTTGATGTTGGGGAAAATCAAGATATTGCTAGTAAATTTGGAGTTAGTTCTATTCCTAATTTTGTATTGTTTAAAGATGGAAAAGTGGCAGAGCAGTTTGTTGGTTCAATGCCTGTAGAAGTTCTTGAGGGGAAATTGAAGAAATTTGTATAAAATGGTTTTTATTAAGTGGAATAAAGAAAAAGTTGAGACTGAAGGAGAAAGAATTAAAAGTTCTAAAGAATTAGAAAAAAGATTAGAAAAATTAGGATGGACGAATTTAAGGTGGTGTCCTTCAAATCCTTTAAGAGATTCAGAGCACAGATGGGAATTACATGGACTTCCTCCCAATTATGAAGGTCCTTATGAAGATCATCAGGAAGCTGTAATAATAACATTAGCTACTCCTGGAAAATCCTTTCAAGACTCTGGAGAAATACTCATAAGAGATATTTTGCACAGACCAATTGATTATGAAAAAGATTCTATTTATTAATTTAAACTCATACAAGATTTTATAAACTATTTCTCATAAGTTTAATTACTGCTCCGTAGCTCAACTCAGCCATTAAAAAGCTGTTATTAATAAATCTAAATTTGACACTTTCCAATAACTTCGGCCTGGCACTGCCAGTCTTCGTATCTAATGCATTAAACTTTTAAACCATAAATTGCTTAATGCAATACGGCTCCGTAGCTCAGCCTGGCAGAGCACTGGACTTTTAATCCAGGTGTCGAGGGTTCAAATCCCTTCGGGGCCATTTCTATTTTTCAGTACAATAATTCTTAAAAAGCTTTGATTTATGGATTTTGTATGGGTTTAGAAAAAGTTAATGAAATCTATCAAGGAGTTCTAACATGTGGTATAACAAATCTAACTGAAGTAACAGATTACTTAAATGAAATAAAAGAAAGTGTAGAAATAGATAAAGAAAAAAAAAGCAGCGTATTTTTTTCTAAAGAATGATGGCCGAGTTATTACACAACCAACAGAGGGAGAAATTTGGATAATGTGTAATAATCTTTCAGAAGAGGTTGCAAACAAGTTAGAAGGATTAGTAAGAAAATGATAGAATATATAAATTATAATCAAACTGTAAAATATACTAAAGGACTTGAAGATGGTATTTTTACTTCTTTAAAAGCAAGATAGAATTTAAAAATGAGGTTGCTCCAAAAGATGTTAAAGATATTAAATATAGATTAAAGTGGAAAACAATAGGGCCTTTGAAAAGTTATTTTAATGAAAAAGGATTTGCTTCTTCTACTTATTCCACTTTTTTTGATAATTCTATCATGTGTTTTGCTGGTTCTTCTGGAAGAAAAATAATATTAAAGGAAAACTTAAGAAAATTAAAACTTGAGGTAAAAATAATTTCAGATGAGGATGTTCTTAAAAAAGATATGCTTGATTTAGGGGCATTAAATAATTTTATTCTTACTGGTAAGAATGACTGAACAAAGGGGATAATAGAAAACTTTAAAAACTAATTTCAAGTATCTTTTATTATTATAAAGTTGTTAAAGTTGCAGAGTATTCTATGCAATTTTACACTTAAATCCCTGAAATGCACATCCTACAACCCAAACATTCTAAACTTAGTGAAAAGGAGATTGAAAACTTATTAGGAAAACTAAATATTTCTAAGGCTCAATTGCCAAAAATCCTCTCTACAGACCCTGGTCTACCAGAAGCATGTGAAATAGGAGATGTTGTTAAAATAGAAAGAAGAGAGAAATTAGAGATTTTCAGCTCGTCTGCCTCGACACAATCAGCCGAACAAAAGAAGGGGGATAAAGTTAATTTATACTTTAGAGCTGTTGTTTAATGATAAATAGAATTTCCCACCTACGGCAAAAAATCTTTACAAGATTTTTAGTTATGTCATTTCAATTAATAGAAGTTTTGAAATAAAATAATGGTAAAAGATAATAAACATTTAATTGTTAAAAAATATTTGAAAGATCATTCTTTAGTTGAATCTAACATAAAATCTTTTAATAATTTCATAGAAAAACGAATGCAAGAAATTGTTGATGAGGTTTCAGAAACAATAGATAGTGATGATTTTGAAATTAATTTAGGTAAAATAAAAGTTGAAACTCCAAAAGTTATCGAAGCTGATGGAAGTTCCTCACTTATAATGCCTTTTGAAGCAAGATTAAGGAGTTTAACATATTCTGCTCCTGTTACATTAGAAATTACAGTGAAAAAAGACGACCAAGTTGATTCTGAAACAGTTGAAATAGGCAAAATTCCTATAATGGTAAAAAGTAAGGTTTGTAATACTTATGGCATGAATGATTCTGAATTAATTGAGAACTACAATGATTCTATGGACCCAGGAGGATATTTTATAGTCAAAGGGAATGAAAGAGTCATGGTTATGGCAGAGGATCTTGCAGAAAATCAGCCATTTGTAGAGACAAATAAAAAAGGTGAACTTATTCTAAAAATGTTTTCTTCTAAAGGAACATATAGAATTCCTGTTAATTTATCTGAAAACAAAGAAGGAATATTTGAATTATCTTTTAGCAGATTTAGAGATTTGCCTGCAATTGTTATTTTGAAAGCTTTAGGTTTAACAAAAGAATCAGATATTGCAAGATATATTGGAAAAGAAACAGATAGTGTTATTGTTAATTTATATGAATATGTTAATTTAGCGACAAGAGAAGATGCAATTATGTATATTGCTGAAAAAACAAATCTTCAAGGAACAAAAAAAGAAATTTTAGATAGAGCAAAACAAAGAATTGATTCTTACCTTTTCCCGCATATTGGAAACAAAAAAGAAGACAGGATAAAAAAAGCAGTAACCATTTGTAAACTAATTAAACAATTTTTAATTGCTAAAGAAAACCCACAATTAAGAACAGATAAGGACCATTATGCTAATAAAAGAGTTAGACTTTCAGGAGATTTATTATCAACTTTATTTAGGGTTAATTTAGGGATTTTAATTAGAGATATTCGGTATTCTTTACAAAAATCAGCAAAGAGAAAGAAGTTCTTTTCAATAAAAGTCCTTGCTAAATCTACTTTATTTTCACATAGAGTTGAATCTGCAATTGCGACAGGAAGTTGGATAGGTGAAAGAAGCGGGATTACTCAAAATATGGATAAAACAAATTATCTTGCAACAATTTCCCAGTTACAAAGGGTTTCAAGTATGCTTCCAAGTGATCAGGAAAATTTTCTGGCAAGAACATTACATCCAACTCATTATGGTAGATTCTGCCCAATAGAAACCCCAGAAGGAACAGAAATTGGATTAAGAAAAAATCTTGCATTATTAAGTCAAGTATCAACAAGAACAGATTTAGATGAAAACAAATTCCTAAAAGAGCTAGAATCGTTAGGGTTAAATAAAGAAGGGGTTAAAGGACGGGAAGTTTTCTTTAATGGAAGATTTATTGGAAGTGTAGAAAATTATGATGAATTTATTCAAGAGATTAGGGAAAAAAGAAGAAAAAGTGAACTACCTCTTCAAATGAGCATAAGAAATGATGAGAGTTTTCAGAATATTTCAATATCAACAGAGGCTGGAAGAGTTTTAAGACCATTAATAATTTTAGAAAATGGCGCTCCAAGATTGAAGAATGAACATTTAATTCAATTAGAACAAGATGAAATAAAATGGGAAGACCTTCTTAAAAAAGGAATTATTGAATATCTCGATGCTGCAGAGGAAGAGAATACTTTAGTTGCATTATATGAAGAAGAATTAACTACTGAACATACTCATCTTGAAATAGACAGTATTGCTTTATTTGGTGTTATTACTGGTTTAGTTCCATATGGAAACCACGACCAAAGTTCAAGATTAAATAGAGGGAGTAAAACACAAAAACAAGCCTTAGGATTATATTCTGCAAATTACTTATGTAGAACAGATACAGATGTAAGTATTTTACAATATCCTCAAAAACCAATTGTTAGAAGTTTTGTTTATGACACATTAAATACTTATCCTGCAGGACAAAATTTAGTTGTTGCTATAATGACATATGATGGATATAATATGGAAGATGCTTTAGTATTTAATAAAGGAAGTGTTGAGAGGGGTGTTGGAAGAAGCTTCTATTACAGACCTTATTCTGCAGTTGAGATGAATTATGCTGGGGGATTAAAAGACGAGGTAGCTATTCCTGAAAAAGATGCTTCTGGTTATAAAATGGAATCAAATTATAGATTCTTAGAAAACGACGGGATTATTTTTCCTGAAGCAGAAATTCATGAAGGAGAAGTCTTAATTGGAAAAATGTCTCCTCCAAAATTCTTATCAGAAGCCAGAGAAATCTCAGTTAGAACAAAAAAAGAATCAAGTATAACAATGAGACAAGAAGAAAAGGGAATTGTCGACGCTGTTTTTGTTACTGAAGATTTTGAAGGCAATAAAATTATCAGGGTTAAAACAAGAGATCAAAGAATTCCAGAATTAGGGGATAAATTTGCAACTTCACATGGTCAAAAAGGAGTTATTGGAATGATTGTTCCTGAAGAAGATATTCCTTTTACAGCAAATGGGATAAAACCAGATATTCTCTTTAATCCTCACGGACTTCCAAGCCGTATGACTGTTGGTTATTTATTAGAATTATTAGCAGGCAAGGTTGGCTGTTTAAAAGGGGAAGTTATTGATGGTACTTCTTTTTCAGGTACAAGTAAAAAAGAATTAGAAGAACAATTAAAAAAATTAGGATTTAGATTTGATGGAAAAGAAACAATGTACAATGGGATTACTGGAAAAAGGATGAAATCAAAAATATTTGTTGGAAACTTGTATTATCTTAAACTTAAATATATGGTTGGAAACAAAATTCATGGAAGAGCTACTGGAAAAGTTGCATTATTAACTAGACAACCTATTGAAGGTAGATCAAGAGGTGGAGCTTTAAGATTAGGAGAAATGGAACAGCAAGCATTAGTTGCTCATGGTGCTTCTTTATTATTAAAAGAAAGGTATGATTCTGATAAGGTTGCTTTACCTATTTGTACTAAGTGTGGATCTATAGGAATACAAGACAATATTAGAAATAAAATATTCTGCCCAATCTGTGGAAGTGAAGAAATTGAGTCTGTTGAGGTTTCATATGCTTTTAAATTATTATTAGAAGAATTACAAGCTTTACATATCAATAGTAAATTTGAATTAAAGAATAAATACGAATAACCTTCCCTTAAAAACAAAACACAAAACAAAATGTTAAAGATTATTAGAAAAAAAATAAAAGAAATTAAATTTGGTTTAATTAGTCCTGCACAAATTAAAAAGATATCTTCTGCTAAGATTGTTACTCCAGAACTTTATGATATTGATGGTTATCCTGTTGATGGTGGTTTAATGGATTTAAGATTAGGTGCTATTGACCCAGGAGTTAGATGTAGAACATGCGGGGGAAGATTAAAAGAATGTTTAGGGCATCCAGGTAGCATTGATTTAGCTAGGCCAGTTATTCATTTAAAATATGTTCCATTAATTGAAACAGGGTTAAGATGTTTTTGTCATGATTGTGGAAAACTAATGCTTGATGATAAAAACTTAGAAAAATTATCCCCAAGTCAAAGAGCTAAAAAAGCAAAAGATTCTAAAAAATGTCCGCACTGCCAAGCAGCACAAACCAAAGTTAAATTAGACAAACCTACAAACTTTTTCGAAGGAAAAATAAGAATATTTCCAACAGAGGTAAGAGAAATTTTAGTTAATATACCTGATGAAGAATTAGAAAAAATTGGAGTTGACGCGAAAAGTTGTAGACCTGAATGGGCTGTATTAACTTCTCTTTTAGTTCCTCCTGTAACAGTAAGACCAAGTATTATCTTAGAATCAGGAGAAAGAAGTGAAGATGATTTAACACATAAACTTTCAGATATTATAAGGGCTAATCAAAGACTTTGGGAAAATTTAAATGCAGGTGCTCCTGAAGTTATTATTGAAGATCTTTGGGATTTATTACAATTTCATATTACAACTTTCTTTGATAATACAACAACAAGGATTCCTCCTGCAAGACACAGAAGCGGTCAACCTTTGAAAACAATTACAGAAAGAATTAAAGGTAAAGAAGGAAGAATCAGAAAAAATATTGCAGGTAAAAGAGTTAATTATTCAGGAAGAACTGTTATATCTCCTGACCCATATATTAAAATAAATGAAGTTGGAATCCCTTATGAAATTGCAAGAGTTGTTACTGTTTCTGAAACTGTTAATGATATTAATATAAAAAAATTAAAAGACTTGATAAATAAGGGAGAAGAATATCCTGGTGCAAATTATATTATACGTCCTGATGGAAAAAGAAAAAAGATTACAGAAGAATTAAAAGAAGAAATAATTAGTGAACTTGCTCCTGGCTATCAAGTTGAAAGGCATTTGCAAGACGGGGATGTTGTTTTATTTAACAGGCATCCAAGTTTGCACAGAGGAAGTCTTATGGCTCACTATGTGAAAGTATTGCCTTGGAGAACTTTTAGATTACATCCTGCAGCTGCAACCCCCTATAATGCTGATTTTGATGGTGATGAAATGAATATTCACTCCCCCCAAACAGAAGAAGCAAGAGCAGAAGCAAAAATACTTTTAGATGTTAAAATGAATCTTATGTCTCCAAAGAACAATACTAATCTTGTAGGGTGTATTGGGGATGCTATTACTGGAAATTATTTATTAGGCCTTAATGAACTTTCTAAAGAAGATGCAAATCAACTTTTATATAAATCAGGATTAGATTATTCAATTTCAAAAAAAACAATATTAGGAACCGAGGTTTTTTCAAAAATATTACCTAAAGTAAATTTCTCAAATGATTCTATAAAGATTAAAGATGGCGAAATTGTAAAAGGAGTCATAGATAAAACTACTTTTGGTGATGAAGATGGGGATTTAGTTAAAGAGCTTGATAGAACTGTTGGCAGAACAGAAACTTTTGAAACCATTGAAAAGGCGTTTAACTTAGGTAAAAATTATCTTACTGATTTTGGAATTACAACTTCTGTTGAAGATTTAGATTTAGATGAAAAAGTTATCAAATCTGGGGAGGAAATAATTAAAAAAGCAGAAAAAAAGACAGAGGAATTAATCCTTGCATACAATAATAAAACTTTAGAAAGTATTCCAGGAAAAACAAAAGAAGAATCAAGAGAAATAAAAATTTTGCAAGCTTTAAATGAAGTAAGAACAAAAATTGGGGAAATTGTTAAACAAGAATTCCCAGAAACAAACCCTGTTAATTATATGATTAAATCAGGGGGGGGAGGAAATATTTTAAATATTACTCAGATGGCTTCATGTGTTGGTCAGCAAGCTTTAGGAAACCATAGAGTTGATTTTGGTTATACTGGAAGAACACTTTCATTTTTCAAAAAAGGAGACTTATCTCCAAAATCAAGAGGATTTATCAAAAGCCCTTTTATTAAAGGTTTAAGACCAGATGAATTCTTTTTTCAAGCAATTACAGGAAGAGATTCACTTATGGATACTGGATTAAGAACTCCTAAATCAGGTTATTTATATAGAAGACTAGCAAATGCTTTACAAGATTTAAGAAAGGAATATGATGGTACAATTAGAGATAGCAACAATAATATTATCCAATTTAAATATGGAGATGATGGATTAGATGTTACAAAACTCCATATTAAAGGTGAATTAGCTTCTGGAGAGGCCATAGGAATTGTTACTGCCCAATCATTTGGAGAAGCTTCAACACAAATGGTTTTGAGAACCTTTCATATGGCAGGTGTTGCTGAAATGCAGGTTACTCAAGGGTTACCAAGAATTATAGAAATCTTTGATGCGAGAAAAAAACCTTCTTCTCCTAAAATGGAAGTTTATCTTAATAAAGAATTTAACAATGAAAGAAGTGCAAAAATCTTTGCTGAAAAAATTAAAGAAGTTAAATTAAAAGAAATTGCCTCTGAACTTATATTAGATTTTGGAAATAAAAAAATTGAGATAAAGATTGACGATAAAGGATTAAAACAAACACATATTTCTATAAAAAAAGTTGCTGAAAGATTAAATGATGCTGGATTTAACGTTAAGGAAAAATCAAATGTAATAATCTTAAATGTTTCTGAATTTGGATTTAGAGAAATCTATAAGCTTAAAGAAAAGTTAAAAGAAACAATAATTTCTGGTGTTAAAAACATTAAACAAGTTTTAATTATAAAAAAAGATAGGGATCTTGTAATAACTACCTTGGGTACAAATTTAAAAGAGATGATTGATATGAAGGAAGTTCACAAAGACAAGTTAGTCTCAAATGACTTTTATGAAATGGCTAATGTTTTTGGGATTGAAGTTGCACATCAATTAATCATTAATGAAATTAATGAAGTTCTTAAAAGTCAGGGATTGGATATTGATATTAGACACCTTAAATTAGCTGCAGATGCTATGACAAACTCAGGAGGAGTTAAAGGTGTTACAAGAATGGGAATTATTGCCCAAAAATCTTCAATATTAGCAAGGGCAACTTTTGAAACTCCTGTAAAACAATTTATAAATGCTTCAATTAAGGGAGGCGGAGATAAATTATCAAGTGTTATTGAGAATATTATGCTTAATCAACCAGTGCCTATTGGGACTGGATTGCCAGGACTTTTGGTTAAAGTTGTTGGACCTTTGATAAAAAAAGAAGAAGATAAAAAAGAAGCAAAAACAAAAGTTGTTGAGGGTGTTAATAAATAATTCTTATTTTTTAGGACATAAATTATTATAAAGTAATTATTTCTAAATTCTTTATGGGAGAGTACATTAATAATCCTGCAATATTAGATTTTAATCCTTTGAGTAAAGAAAAAAGCATATCAATTAACTCAATATTTCAAGACAAGATTGCAAGAACTCTATGGATAGGAATAAAACAAAAACATTTGACAGACCAATATTTTAATCAACATTGTCTAGATGCTTCTAAAATAATAAAGGAAAAAGGAGCTCCAAATACTCTTAAAAAATTAGAATCCTTTATTGTAAAACATTTTGGAATTCCTTGTAGCCAAGAATTTATAGAAGAATTCTTTCCTTATGTTTCTAACCTAAAAACTTTAAAATATGAAATTGTATACAAATAATCGACGATAAATAAAACTAAAAGTTTATAAAACAAATAATTCTAAAGGTTTATACAGATGGTGAGCACTATTGATATGCAAGACATGAGGTATTTAAACCTTTTTGGAAAGATTACAAGAGTTAGTACAAGATATTGTCTTAAATACAATCAAGCCCTTGTTTTCTGTATTCCTAAAAAACTAATTCCTAAAGCACTTGGCAAAAATGCAGAAAATGCCAAGCAAATGAGCCATATTCTTGGTAAAAGAATAAAAATTATTGCTGTTCCAAAAAATATAAAGGACATTAAAGTATTTATTTCTGCTATTGTTAGCCCTGTTACATTTAAAGAATTAGAAATTACTCCTGACGAGATTATATTAACTGCAGGAAACCAAAGTAAGGCAGCTTTGATTGGAAGAAATAAAAGAAGGCTTTTAGAGATGCAAAAGATAGTTAGAGATTTCTTTAAAAAAGAGTTTCGGATTGTTTGATAATATATTTTAGATATTGACTATTTCTATAATGGTGAAAGGTAGAGTATTATTTAAAGAGATTATTGGAATAATTTTTTAAATAGCAAAAAATCATGCAGGACGCTGATTTGAAGTATCTCAATAAGCAAGCTATAGCGAGTGTAAATTAACAGTTAGTTTTATAAATCAATTTTCTCTCGATTAGTTATTATAACATGGGATTAAAAAGTGCATTAAAAAGTAAGAAAAATAGAAAAAAATTCAGATGGAAAGATAGGCAATTCAAAGTTAGAACTTTAGGACTTTATGATAAATCAGATCCATTAGAAGGAGCGAACCAAGCAAAAGGAATTGTTTTGCAAAAAGTTCAGAAAGAGGCGAAGCAACCAAACTCAGCAATGAGAAAATGTTGCAGAGTTCAGCTTAAGAAAAATGGAAATCAAGTTACTGCTTTTATTCCTGGAAATTTAGCTCAAAAATTTATTGATGAACACGACGAAGTTATGATTGAAAGAATTGGTGGAAAACAAGGAAGAAGTAAAGGAGATATTCCTGGTGTTAGATTTCAAGTTATTCAAGTAAATGATCAGCCTTTAGCACGATTAGTTTCAGGAAAGATTGAGAAGGGAAGGAGATAAAATGAGTGGAGAAAAACCAAGAAATTTATATGCTAAAAAAAATCAGATTGATAAAATTATAAATTATTTTAATAAAATTGGAAATATTTACAACGCCACTATTGAATTGCCAAACAATCAAAAAGCAAAGATTCAACCTTATGAAGGAAAAATAGAAATTATGTGCAGCGATTCTGAAACAATAGATAAATTAGAGGAAATATTAAAAAATGACTGAATCAAATTATTCAGTTGAAGGAAACTATAAAGTAGGAAATAAAATTGTTTTTGAAGAAAGAACTTACCATAAAGCTACAAACGAGGAAGAAGCAGTTAAAATGGCAAAAGAAGATGGAAACATAGGTTCTGGAATGGTTTTTCATAATTTAGAGAAATCGGAAAAATATAACTTGGGAGAATTAAATTTAGGAAGATTAGCCCTTATAACTATGTCAAAAAATTAAAATGGAACAACAAATTCAAACACAAAAATCAGAAGGAATGAATTTTAAGATATTTGATTTATATGATTTAGCAGAAATAAAAGTAGAAGACCCTGGATTAAAAAGTGCAATAAATCTTGAACCAAAACTTATTCTGAAAAGTTATGGAAGAAATGTTCAGAAATTTGGTCAATTAAAAGTGAATATTATTGAGAGATTAATGAATAGGGTTGCTGTTGCAGGACATAGAGGAAAAAAGCATAAAATAATTGTTGGGAGAGCAACAGGAAAATACACAAGAAACATGAAGATTGTTCTTGAGGCATTTCAATTAGTTGAGAAAAAAACAAATCAAAATCCTGTTCAGGTTTTTATTAAAGCAATTGAAAATTCTGCTCCGAGGGATGAAGTTACTGTTATTGAATATGGTGGTGCAAGATATCCTCAAGCAGTTGATGTTTCACCTTTAAGAAGAGTTAATTTAGCATTAAAGCACATTGTTCATGGTTCATCTGATAAAGCTTTTAATAAAAAGAAAAAGTTTTTTCAAGCATTAGCAGAAGAGATTATGTTAGCTTCTGAACAAAATGGAGAAAGTTTTGCAATTAAGAAAAAAAAAGAAGCAGAAGCTCAAGCTGACTCTGCGAGATAATTCTCAATTATAACAAAATTTATAAATCTCTTCTCAACTTATTTTTAGATGTCAAAAGAAAAATCATTAGAAACTATAAGACTCTATAATAAAAAACACAATATGCCAAGATGCATGGTTCCTTTTCTAGATGCTTTGGAATTGATAAGACATACTAAAGGAGTGGGTGTTGGATGTTATAGAAAAATACAGTCAGATGAATCAACATTAGACTTAAAAAAATATGATGATTTAAAAAATTCTTACAAGGTAATTATAAGATATAATCATTTTCAGCAGGAATTTATTTTGGGTGTAAAAAAAGAAGAAAAAGAAGCCTTTAAGAAAATGTTAGAAGAATGTCTTGGAGATTAACCCTCCAAAACTTTAAAAACTATTTTCTAATTAAATAATTATTAACATGGCAACAGAACAAGATTTTGTAAAATTAATGAAACAGCAAGATAAAATTAGGAACATAGCAATTGCTGCGCATATTGATCATGGTAAAACTACTTTCTCTGATAACTTGCTTTTAGGAGCAG
>Ga0208769_1000930_pt1 | contig 13504 bp, 5 predicted proteins | sample AntAceMetag02UKC_FD_184768 | JGI IMG/M metagenome (GOLD analysis project Ga0208769, IMG submission 184768) | Saline lake microbial communities from Ace Lake, Antarctica- Antarctic Ace Lake Metagenome 02UKC (SPAdes) (version 2) | ecosystem: Environmental > Aquatic > Non-marine Saline and Alkaline...
GCATATAAATACGTGGCTACTATAGATAATATCTGCGCGGTGCCTGATAAGATAAGACTCCATGTCAATACTACCTTGTGCCGTGAATAGAGATTTAAAAATTCGTAACCACTTTTAATCTTTTCATACCAGAATTTCTCCTTAAAAGGTTCTATTATAAAAGCGAGGTATTTTGCTGTCTTCTTATGAAGCAGAAGCCATACGAATACCATGCAACCTACAAATAGCAAGTATACCGCAGCAACGATAAGTCTGTTATTTATCTTATGCGCGAAGAATGTAATAGTGATAGCAGGTATAAATGTAAACGGTATCAGAGCAAGAACCCTATCCATAAATACGCCGGCAAACGCCCCTGCTTTTTTATTTGATTTTTTTCCGGCGTAATAGGCCTTTAGAACATCGCCACCAAAAGAGGTTGGCATAAAATTATTAAAGAAATAACCTATGAATGTAAGGTATGTGGACTCTTTTACGCTTAGGTTAATCTCCTGCACAGACAGTACTTTTTGGAGCCTGAAGCCTATCAAGATACTTGTGCTAGCATAGACGAGAAATCCTAATAAAAGAAGTGGCCTGTTGGCGCTCTTTATGGCTGTGTATATGCTGGGAAGACTATCGCGCATAAGCCAAAAAAGCAGGCCTATAAGAAATGCGCTTACGAATATTCTTAGTACTGTAAATAACGCTTTTCATAGAAGATAGTATAGCAAATGGTAATTACAAAGTAAAGTATATATTGTATTAGACAATATTCCTCTAAGTTGACAGTTTCTGCATTGCCTGCCTGCCGGTAGGCAGGGCAGGCAATATTTGTCAACTTAAGCCTAAGCGGCGATCAGTACCATAAGCGCCTGGCGCTGTAACTGCTCAAGATTGTCATAATCATAAGATGTTGGAAGAGGCAGCATTATAAAGATCAGCTTATCAGTTATATAGGCTGTAATAGCTGCCTCAATTGCACTATCATTAAGCTGACCTCGGCTTAAGCTTTTTATCGCGGCTTTAAGCGCTAGGTAAAGATCATGATGCTCATTAATATTTTCTAAGCCTAACAACCCCTTTGCTATCGCTATAAGAGGGACTATCTTAGCGTAACTCATGTCTCTGGCCATATCCTGACTTGCCTGTTCTACAATAAAAAACTTAGCCTGCTCAAAACCACTTAGTTGCTCAGTTGAGATTATTATTGTATTAACATTATCCTCAATACCACCTTGAGACATAAGTCTTACCTTGCAGCCTCCTAACTTTGCCTCAAGATCCGTAAGAAGGCTATCCTTGCCTGTGCCTATTAAGTTTTGGAGTTTCTGCTGTTGTTCATCTGAGAGTTTAGTATCATCGTATACTATAGTACCTATTGCGTTACTTAAATTGGCTGCCTTAGCGGCAAGCTCAATATTCTCTATCTCCTCTGGTGTAAGGGATAGCCCTGATGAGGAACTCTTAGATAAAGGAACTGTTGGCCCAACCGGTGCTATGGGCATATCGAATGGTAAGGCACTTATTACCTTCAATGGGTCCAACCCATGCTCTGAGAGTGTTCCCACATCGAAGCTGGCGAGACCTTTTGCCGCATCTGATCTGATAACCGGATCTATGTTTGTCAAACCATCTTTTAAAACAGCTACTATCTTATCTTTATGCGATGCATAGCCCTTCTCCGGCAATTCTAACAAGTATTCTACCGCAAATGCCCTAGTACGTTCATCGGTACTTCCTAGGCCCTCTTCACCCACTAAGAAGGTTACCCTATCCTCAAGATCATCTACTGATAGATCGCCTGCTGAAGAAGATTTAATATGAGGCAATAAACGGATACTATCGTCTGATACAGCGATAAAGGAACTCCCTGTAATCGGGCTGAGAGACTGGTTCAACATATCTCTAAGCTTGTAAGCATCCTTCACAAGAATCGTAAGAGGTTCTTTATAATCCGGACCGGTAAAAACGAGCTTGAATATCACCGGGAAGTTATCCTTTCCAAGTAATTGCTGTAATGCTGACGTTGCCCTTGCCTTTCTCCATAGGTCATCAGCACCTTCAAGATAGTTAACTAAACTAGTTGTTACCCTTTTTATATCTATATATGGAGCGATCGCGTCTTTGCCAAAGCCGGATAATAGTTCCGCTGCATATTTTCTTGTTGATGGAGTGCTATTTTCAAAACCTTTTTCTCCTGCTAAAAATTGTACTATATCATCCGGATTCATATACGAGCCGAGCAGATCTCTATCAAATTTGGATAGGATAGCTGCTGCCCTTAGTTGTGTCTTTCGAACACTACTCCCAAAAGCTTTATTGCTTCTTAAAAAGTCTATAACATCTTTTATATATGGCTCGGGGAGATCTTTATCTAATCCGGATAACTTTGCAACAGCATACGCCCTTGTCCAGGGGTTACCACTTGTCAAATAACTAGCAAAGACATCTGTTATCTCATCTATCTCTATATATCGCTCAATTACTTCTTTGTCAAATTCTGATATGAGATCCACCGCATCTGCTGCTATAAATAAGTCGGCACTCTTAATACCTTCCTCGCCTGTTAATAAAGTCATCAATTCATCGATATTGATTGCTTCAAGCTTGCTTACCTCCCTGCTGTTAAAATCTGATGAGGAGGATTTAGGTAAACCGGCAGGAGGTGAAAAATCTCTATCTTTCAGCCGCAGCTCAGGCATCTTGTCGTTAAACGAGGCATCTGTGCCTGCTGCGTATGGAGCATCTTTTCCTGTTATGACCAGAGACGCCATCTCTGCCAATTGCCTGTTGCTTGGATCGCTTCCCTTTAGATTTTTTTCTACTATAGCGGATGCCATCTTAAAATATTTATCTGATGTGTTTTTATCAACATCAGAAAGCAACAATAGCCCGATAGCTGATATCAGCTTATAATGCGATATACCGCTATGCATACCAGTCTCAAGAATAGACAAGATATCACCCTTATTCTCTAATAGTACGTCAGCATCCAGGCTGCTCAAAGACGCCAATCCCGCCATAGATAATAATTTCATATAAAGGTCTTCGTCTCTTAGAGATTCTTCTAGTACAGACAATATTCTTTCTCTATTCTTTAAAAAGAGGCTATTATCAATTCTGAACAATAGGGCCATCTGCATTGCTGATAATGCCCTGTAATCGAGCTGTGGGAAACTTAGTTTGTACTCTAGCTCACGAATAGTAGCCAGATATTCCTTAGAATTGAGGTACTCCAGTAGCTCAGGCCCTTTACCTACCTTAGAAATCGCATTGCCTGCTGAGGAGGATCTATTAGTCCCAATAACAGAACCAGAAAGCAGGCTCTTAGAAATTATATTTACCAGCGCAAGCTCGAGGGCATCTTCATTATCCGCATTAACAGTCACAGAACTTGGACCTGGCACTTCAAGCGCAACCAACCTTATATCTCCATCTTTCGTAATATCGCAAATAATATCCAAATCCTGAAGAAGATACATATTGAACATCTCCTTAAGAGTTGGTATGTCTTTTGCGACAATAGACCTGCCTCTTGGAAGGCCCTTATATTTTACAAAGACCTTTTTAGCATCAGGCAGGTGCTTTTTACATATTAGATGAAACTCCGCTGCAGCTGATGCCTGTATCCATGGATTAATACTGTCTATCCCCTCTTCGCCTAAATAGTATGTCATTATTTGACCTATATATGGCGCAAGTGTATCTTTATCTAGCCCGGCTAAGAGCTCTGCCATGTATAAGCTAAAGACTGGATTGATATCTCTAAAAAATTTATCCGCCATTAATAGGCTTAATACCTCATCAATAGATTTTTTGACTGTAGCTCTATCGAAACTAGATAGGGCTTTTACTACATCTTGCCTTGTCAATCCGCCGGCATGATTAAAACCATCCCTATTCTTTAAAACAGCGTCTATTTCCCTATTATTTATACCGTATAACACGAGCTTTTCCTTGTCGAGGCTTGATAGGATTGTCGCTGCGTATTCACTTACCACCGAATCAGGGCTCTTTAATGATGTGGTTAAAAAATCCATTATCTCATCAACGCCTATGTATGGCGTAAGCACATCCATATCAAATTTGGATAGGATTGCCGCTGCACGCAATTGTTTCGAAATGTTTTTGCTCTTAAAGGCCTCTGTGCCTATTAAGAATGATATTGCTCTCTCCGCAACACTTAACTCTAACTTGTCTACTTCTACTGTTATACCTGCTGAGGAAAATTTAATAGCTCCATTGACACGCTTAGATGCAATTGTTCCTGACTTAATAAAGCGCATCAGCACATCTGTTAGCTCATCTTGATTACTCAAAAGAATCATAGTGCGCTCAAGCAGAACAGACGAATACAGAGCCAGTTCTCCGCTTGGAAGGACCTCGCAAGAGATGCCTAGCCCTTTAAGGATGCTCTTGTTTATCTTCTCTGCAAATTCATCAATATCATTTGCGATAATAGTAAGTGGTGACTTTTTAAGGCCCGGATAGTCTATAACCACTTTAATTATAGGCAAGGGCTCGCTGACATCTACTAGCTGTGATTTTACTGCCTTCTTTATTAATAGGGATATTTCTTCATTTATATATGGCGCTATTGCCTGCTCATCTAATCTGGATATACCCTCTGCGGCAAGTGCCCTCGCAATCGGATTCTTACTTTTTAAACCATTATAGCCGATAAAGACTACCATAATTCGATCTACAAATGGGGCAATTGTATCATTATCCATTCTAGATAGCGCTCTTGCCGCGAATAATTGTATAAACGGGTTCGTGCTATACAATCCTGTATATCCACTCAAAAAATCTTTTAATATATCTACATTACTTAATTTTGGGTTACTCACTTCAATAGTAACGCCTGCTGAGGAGGCCTTGAGAGGTTTGGCAACATAGCTAAGTAGCAGACTCGTAGAAAGAGTATTTGCTAACGCGATTTTTAGATAGTCTTCATCGTTATTATTAAAGATCATATATAATTCATTATTTATATAAATCCTTATAAATCCATCTTGCGTAACATCACACGATATGCCTAGGTCTTTAGGAAGATCTGTGCTTAGCATATCCATGAGCTCTTTTTTATCCTTTGCAAGTATAATAATCGGCTTTTCAAGGCCCGGATAATCTATAACAACCTTGGTAGCGGGCAAAAACTTTCTGCCAATTATTTGGAAGGCTGTTACAGCGTATGCCCTTAACCATGGATCGGAACTCTCTATACCATCATTCTCTTTTAGGACAGTAAATACTCTATCCAGAAATGGCGCGATTGTATCCTTATCTAATCTAACCAGGGCCTCTGCTGCACATGTTTTTATCCATAGCGCATCACTTCCTAATCCATCTTCACCTGTTAAAATAGCTATTATTTTGTCTATATATGGAGCAATTGCATCTTTATCAAATCTGGTCAGGGCTGTCGCTGCCGCTACTTGTTCTAATATGTCGATGCTTCCTAAGCCCTTGTCTCCAATTAATATTGTTATATCCTCACTTAAATATGGAGCAACTAGATCATTATCAAACCTATACAGAGCCTCTTTTGCTTCTGAACTTATCAATGCGTTACTGCTTCTTAAGCCCTCATTGCCCATAAGAATAGTTCTTATTTTATTTATATCCACTGTATAACGCAAGAGTACTGTCTCACCAAATCTGGATAGAGCCACTGCTGCTCCTGACCTTATCCATTGGTCGCTATTATTTAGACCATCAGTACCTGTTAAAATAGTTAGGATTTTATCCATGTATGGCGCTATTACCTCTTTATCAAATATCGCTAAAGCCTTTGCTGCTTCTAACCTTGTCAACAGTCTAGTACTTCTTAAACCTTTATCGCTCGTTAAAAAGTTTATCGTTTCATCTATACTACCCAATTCCAGATTGTCTGCTTTCACTGAGATACCTGCTGATGAGGATTTGTCAGGAGGATTAGCAATATCTTTGGCAGCACGAAGTGCCACTACAGCATTGTTAAGATCCTCACATGCCTGATAATAGGCATCCGAAAGATGTTTGTAATCTTTTGGCGCATTTTCAATATCAGCATGCGTAATTTTGACCAAGTCCCCATAATAAGCTATTTCTTGTTCAAGTTGTTTTATGTGGGACTCTGCAGAATTTGTACTGCCCCCACCTGAGGAGGATTTTATAGAATCGACAGCACTATCGATCGTATACTCCAGCACAGTACCGAGCATGCCCTCCTGATCTATATTCGCTATCATAGGTCCTGAAGGGATCAATGAATCTAATTCTGTACCATCTATTATTAAATCTCCTGTAAGAGATAGGCTCAAATTTTTATCTGATAAAGCAGTAAATGATATGCCTAATTCCTTAGGAATTGTTTGGGTCAGGCTATACACAAGTTCATATGCGTCTTTGCCAAAAATAGTATCTGTCTTTTGGGTTCCAGGATATTCTATTGTAATTCTGTACAGAGATTCTACTTCTTCGCTTAAGGCTGTCAGCCCTATTACTGATAACAAATACGTATACCCCTGATTTGCATGGTTGCCATTATCAGGCCTAGTGCTGAAATAGGAATAATTACCGGTACTTGTCAAAGCAGCCTTTAATATCGACAAAATACGACCCCTATATTTGCTATGTATGACACCTTCTATCCTGCTAAGTATCGCTATTGATACTGCTGATAATAATTTACTATCTGCGTCACCATTTTCAAGATCATCTTTCAGTTCCAAAAGTATGCCTGCGATATAATCAGATGTCAGATTTCCATCAAGTATTCCTAAGCCTATATTTGAGAATATCTTATAATGCGTATTCTTACTGGTTCGGTAAGATTTCAGAATAGAGCGGATCATATCCTGATACTCAGCCAATATCTTCTTATTATTCTTTCCAAGAACCGCAAGCCCAAGAGCTAATAGCAGCTTATCGTCTTTACTATTACCTGTCAGTAATAGCAAAAGGTTATAATCGGAATTGCCCTGGCTTTCACTATCGATATCGTAATTAGCGATACTGTCTTTTATAAATAATGATACGGAATCTTTATTACTTTGAGCTGCCAAGCCTATTACAGACAATAGATGGTCGTGTTTAGAACTATTGTATTGAACATGCTTAAATACTCGAAGAAGATCTCTCCTGCGTGTCTTTAATATAACTTCATCTACACTGCCAAGGGCCGCGACTATTACTGCTGATAATAATTTACCATCTTGATCATCTTTTTTAAGGGCATTGTCCAGTTTTGGGAGTATGTCTGCAATGTAATCAGCTGTCAGATTCCCATCAAGTATCGCCAAGCCTGTATTTGACAGCATATTATAATAGATGTTCTCACTTTTGCGGTAGGTTTTCAGGGTAGAGCGGATATTATCCTTATAATCAGGCACAATCTCTTTATAATTGCTCCCAAGAACAGCTAACCCAAATGCCAGGAATAACTTATCTTCTCCATTATAACTCTTATCGAAACTGTCCATTTTATCTTTTAAGAAAGTAACTACAGCCTTCTTATATGGGACCAATGGATCTTCATGCATACCTGCCAATAATAATAATCTCAACGCGACTGAGCACCTGCCATATGCATAGGGAGTATATAATCCGGTCTCATATATAAGAAGCATCGCTTCTTCTTCCTGCGGTGTCATCTTAAGGGATTTAAACATTACAGGCACCTTCTCAACCTTTACCTCAACTGGAATACCTGATAAGGAAGATTTGGCAAAAGAAGTAATGCCGCTAACATCAAATAATTCTTTTACAGCATCAAAATACTCTCGATCTGCCTTCTTCATTAGTAACTCATATGCAGGTATGCGCTCTCTAATCTCTTGGGCAGTCAAGCTGGATATGTCTACGTGCTTAAGTGAATCTACTATATCTGCCGAACTGGACAAGGCTGTCGATCTCTCACGTAAAGCATTTTTTGATGGCATTTGAGCAAATGATAGAGAATTAATAGTAAATAGAATAGTAATGGAAAGCGATATAGCTTTTTTTGTTACGACAACTGATCTGGAAGATAACATATTGACCCCCAATTATTTTATACTTTTTAATTTTTATTAAAAAGGTATTTATAAGAGTTTATCATAAAGCTAGCGCCTTGTCAAACATTTAAAGGGGATTAGTAGGTATTATTTTGTGGTGGGTTCTTTAGGCATCACCTGTTGCGTCTCTATCGATGATAGCGAACCTTTGAGTGAGCCTAATATCTGGCGGTATTCATCTGAGGCGCTTGAAAGCAGTGCACGCGCCCTCTCTACTCTGTTCTCAAGTATCTCACCCATCTGCTCTGTATTTCTTTTTATATCGATAAGATAATGAGTAAGGTTTTCCATATCTATAGATGAGGAGTACTGCAGGTGAAGGCTAAAAAACATCAGAAGGTATGGCAAGAGCATACTATAAGATACAAGTATTACATTCTTTGAATACGCGCTATGATGAGCGTCCCTGCAAAGAGAGTACATAGAATCAGGTATAGCCCCTATGGCCCACGGCGTTGTTGTATTTGGGTCGAGATATTGGCTTATCTCAGATACTCTTTTTAAGACCTCTTTCTGCACCCTATGCATAAGGCGTTCTAGCTTGATAGGGTCCTCCTCTTTTGTAACAGATTCGAGCAATTCAGTTGAGGGCCATTTAGAATCTATGGGCATGACCTTCTTATCGGATAACACTAACCCGAATTCTACTTCTTTTCCCTTGACCTTAAAATTCGTCTCTATCATCTCGGGTGGAAAGATGCTTAAGGCCTCGCGCAATATATTTTCACCCGCAATGCCCTTCTGCTTGGAGCCTGCTATTACGCTTTCGAGACGCTTTAAAGATTGAAAATTCTCCGCCTCTCTCTTCTGGCTTTCACCATGTTGTTGTCTTATGCTTTCAACCGCGCGCAAGGTAGTATCAAGATTGCGGCGTATAGCGTCACCTGTCTTTGAGTCATTATTTACAGAGTCCTTAAGCTCCTGGACCACCTGCTGATTAAGCTTTTGATTGTTTTCAACTGTAGCTACCAGTGACTTCAATGCCCCTACATCTGAGACAAGACCTAAGCCCTCTTTTGAAAATACATCTTTTTTTTGCTTTAAAAGCAGAATCATAATTACAGCCATCATAGCTATAATTACAATAAAGAGGATAGACAGGATAACTAAAAAACCGATACTCATATTAAGGCTTCTCTTTCTTTGAAAGTTCGAGATATTTCATGCGCAGACTGTATAGTATGTCATCTAAGAGCTTCCCCTCATCAGCACTTAGATTATTCTCTGTCTTTTTCTTGATCATATCCAGAGTATCTATAATATAGACAGATTGTCCAAGGTCTTCTTGTTTTTTATTATCAATGGGATTTGGTATCTCACCCAACGAAACAAGCGCCTGCATACTAAGGTTTGTAATAAATAGTGAAAAATCCTTTCCAGCGTCCTTAAAGGCCTTTTCCATCTCCGCGGCCTTTTCTTTGCCGTTATCTTCCAGTTTTTTTTCTTCCATAGTCTTATTATACCTTATGTTAATGGGTTTTGTGCGAAAAATGTTACTCGCCTGTCAAACTGCTTATGGCAAGCCATAAGCAATATTCTGCGCTGGTTGCTACGAAACTCTTCTTTCACATCATTATCATAGCATGCAGGACTTCTTCATCTGAGCTAATAACCCAGGCATAGCTGCCTCCGTGGCTTTTTCACCGATAGATATTATCTCCGCGGCTTTATCAAACGCCATCTGATCTATATCTTCCCCAAGGGGAACCTCTATTACTACGTCTGAAGGTTTTCTCTCATGCTTACTAAGCTCGCTTCCTATTATCTGTATCGACTGAAAAAGCACCTGAAATATATTAGATATCTTGCCCTTGCGCACACAATAACCTACGTCTATGGCGATTACAAAATCAGCGCCCATTCTCTTGGCTACCTCTGAAGGAACAGTACTCCTTAGGCCACCATCTACAAGCATCCTGGAATTTATTCGCGCCGGAATAAAAATACCCGGTATTGAACAGCTCGCTCGTATGGACCTCGCCAGATCTCCGGAAGTAATCACAACCTCTTCACCATTTTCTATATCGGTAGCTACTACCGCAAGCGGTATTTTAAGGTCATTAAAACCCTTGCCTTGAATAAGCTCAAGGACTATCCTTTCCAGATTTCTTCCTTCTAAAAAACCTGTTTTTGACAAGGCAAAATCAGCAAGATCCTTCCAGCCCGTCTTTAGAGCAAGCGCCTCGATATCTTTTAATGGTATCCCAAGGGCGTAGACAGCGCCTACGATGGAGCCTATGCTTGTGCCTACTACCATATCAATAGGTATCTTGTGCCGCTTTAATACCTTTAGCGCGCCTATATGCGCTATGCCTCTCGCGGCTCCTCCACCAAGCACTAAAGCTATTTTTTTCTTAATATTTTTCTTCATTCTATTATAATACCCGCGTAACCTACAACCTCGCTATAATCTCCTGTCACATCACCGCTTGTCTGGTATCTTACCAAACGAGCGGAATTTGCCCCAAGGACCTTTATAGCCGAGAGCATAACTATCGTTGGGATAGCTCCACACATAGTAATATTATATTCCTCTACATTCTTAAAGAGCATGCCTTCGTCAAGTTTTAGAATAACATCGATAGCGAGTTTATCCTTCTTTTTAGCCTCAAGCTGAGATTCGTAATGAGTCATGTCACTGCTTGCCACAATTAACGTATCTTTACCTGAGTCGGTGATAGTAGCTGCTATTTGCTCTGCCACTTTCAGGCAGGGAGCAAGCTCTGTAGCGGATATGGTAATAGGAACAATTTTTATATCCGGCTTAAAATGCTGTAACACGGGAACCTGAACCTCGAGAGAGTGCTCAGCCAAATGAGCAGTAACGTCTTCCTGAATAAGTTCGGATCTACTTAATAAGCTCTCTGAAAAATCACTGTCAATATAAGCATTGCCAAAAGGGGTATTCCAACTACCCTTAGGATAAAGGGCAAACGCCTTACCCAAGCCCGTGTGGTTAGGTCCCAGAATTATCACTGTATCAGTTAGCTTGACATTAGAAAAGACCTCGCAAGCTACTTTACCTGAAAAAGAATAACCGGCATGCGGCGAAACAACACCCAATGCCTTCCTAGGAGTAGCCTTCTTGTCAACCATAGACTCTATCTGGTCTTTCAATAAAACCCTATCTGCGGGATAAAACTTATCAGCGACAATCGGTTCTCTTATCATACAGCTTTTCCTTTACCTCTACCTTTTCCTTTTCCTATGCTTTTACCTCCGGAACCGTCGTAGATACTACACATGCATTAGGATTAAAATATTGATTCGAGATCTGCGTAACAGCTTCTTTGCTTATCTTTCCTATGGTTTCAGGGTAAAGCAGGTAATGATTGTGCCCTAGGCCATAAAGCTCATCCAGGGCTATCTTAAGAGCAAATGCCCCTGCTGACTGAAGGCCGATCTGATATTTAGCTATCAGGCTCTTTTTAGCGGAGTCTAACTCTTCTTCGGTAATACCACCTTTATTCACCGCGTCTATTTGGGAAAATATCTCGCTAGTTACATATTCTATATTCTCCAACGCAATAGCGGCATAAAATATAAAGCTCCCCGCGCCCATACCTGTCATTCCAAATGTACCTAATGTATATGCCATACCTTTTTCATCTCTAATGTTTTCATAGAGCCTGCCACTGCTTCCTGAGTATATAGAGGAGAGTATCTGTAAAGGATATCTGTCGGGGTTGACAACACCCGCACTGCGAAAGCCTGCCATTATCACGGCCTGTTGTTTATCCATGCTCTTTTCTATCTCTTCCCGGCCTTCAAGCGGAAGAAGTTTAAGCTTTTTAATAGCAGGTGATCGCCTTCTCTTTAAGCCCTTAAATTTTGAACTCGCTAACCTGAAGACCATCTTACTGTCAATATCACCACATATAGATATAACGGCGTTATATCCTACGCAATAGCTTCTGTAATATTTAATTATATCTCTTCGGGTAATATTTTCAACGGACCGCAGGCTCCCAGCTGAAATCATTCCATAGGGGGATGACGCAAAAAGCTCTTCCTTTAAACGCTTCCTTGTAGAGACGAATATATCATAATCAATAAGCTCTATCTGGGCGAGAACATCTTCCTTTAATATTCGCAATTTGCCTTTAGGAAAAGCGGGCCTGGTCAGGATATCAGCTATAATCTCAATGCCTTTTTTAATATCATTGCTCATAATATCAAGGGATATGCCGAAGCTGTTATTTCCGCTATACGCTGATATGTTGCCTCCTATCGATTCTATCGCGGAAAAAAGCTCTTCCTCGCTACGTCCACGCGTACCCTTAAGCAGCATCTGCGCCATAATATTGGATATCCCGTTATTATTTTTATCCTCTGTGCGCAGCCCCCCTTGAAAGCAGACTCGTATGGAGACCAGTGGAAGGGTCTTATCCTCAGACATAAGCAATCTTACGCCATTTCTTAAAACCTTTTTTGCAACAACACGCTTAGGCTGAACCGCGACACGAGCGCTCATATTCTCTGTATCAGCCTCATCAGGCACGAGCAGAACCTTTGTCATGTTTTCTTTGTTAAGATATTTTTCAGCTACGTAACTTATGTCATTAGAGGTAACAGAACGGATGCCATCAACGTAATGAGTTGAAAAATCCATGCCTCCCGTAAGAAGCTGGCTAGTACCTAAATCACCTGCCTGTGACTCCTGTGTCTGCTTGCTGAATACATAAGAACTTATTACCTGGTTCTTAGCTTTATCAATCTCCTTTTTCTTTGGTGAAGACTGCTTGACGCTTTCTATTATTTTAAAAATCTCTTTTGCAACCTTGTCTTCTCTGCCTGGCTCAAAAGCAGCACCGACAATAAACAGGCCTTTGTCAAATGGCGTATAGTTATAAGCGTTAATAGTATAGACAAGATTCTGCCTGTTATGAAGATCCTGATAAAATAGGGATGATTTACCTCCACCGAGTATAATAGCGAGCGTATCGAGAGCATAGAGGTCATGATCTGACATACTGACAGAATGGAAGCCCAGAAGCATAGAAGACTTTGGTGTAGAATATTTTATCCTTGCTTGGCGAGGAGCGAGTTGAATAGGCTCCTTAAAGACGGGCAGATCAGTAAAACTGCGACGCGAGAGGCTTGCAAAGGTTGCCTCTATCTCTTGCTTTATTTTGCCGATGCTTATATCGCCGACTACAACCAGTATCATATTATCCGGTATATAAAACTTTTCGTAATATGACTTGAGATCTTCTTTCTTAAGCTTATCAAATATGCCTTCGTGGCCTATAATCGGATTTCTGTAAGGGTGGGTGATATACGCGGACTGCCATAACTGTCTGGAGAGATATTTCTGAGGATTATCCTGCGCCATCCGCATCTCTCTTTTTACAACATTCTTTTCCTTATCGATCTCTTTTTCATCAAACTCAGGGCTTGATACCATATCGTAGAATATCTCTAAAAGTGGCGCTATATTATCCCGCGGCCCTTGCATAGTAAACGCTGTATAATCAAATGTA
>Ga0208769_1000931_pt1 | contig 13491 bp, 27 predicted proteins | sample AntAceMetag02UKC_FD_184768 | JGI IMG/M metagenome (GOLD analysis project Ga0208769, IMG submission 184768) | Saline lake microbial communities from Ace Lake, Antarctica- Antarctic Ace Lake Metagenome 02UKC (SPAdes) (version 2) | ecosystem: Environmental > Aquatic > Non-marine Saline and Alkaline...
TCTCTTGTATCAACAAAAGTAACTCCACTCTGAACATAAATAGTATCGACAGCAACACTAACGCTACCAATAACAACAGGTGCATCTAATACTACTAAACCTGCTCCAGAGTTATTTATTCTCCAGAAATTACCACTTCCTGTGCCATCAATTATTGATTCAGACATAATTCACCTAAATATATTTAACTGTTAATCCTAATGTTTGTGATGTTCCGCTTGCTGTACTTCCAGTTGAAAGCTTTAATACATCATTTACATAGAATGGAAGATGACTTGCATTTGCTATACTACCTGTTGTTGATTCTGTAAAATGTGCAGGATAGTAATGTGAAATAGATGTACCACTTGAAGCATTTCTATGCCATAGTTCTTGATTTGTTCCTGATACTGTTAATGAAAGGCTTCCATTTTGCCAGAAAGCTGATTGGTCTACTTGTACTATCTTTCCATTAATAGGATTATCAATGAACAATGTAACTCCTGATGTTGCTGCTGTAAATGTATTACTTACACTTGTTGATTTTAATCTATCTTCTTTAACCATAGTTATCACCTTATTTGTATCTTAATTTGATTTCTGTATTTGTTTGTGCACTTCCTTTAATATTTATCTTTAATGCGTCATTTAATATCCAATTAGATGGTGCAAAATTAAATACTTTTCCTGAATGACTTACTGATGAAATCATAAATGGTAAATAAAAACTTCCTATAAAATCGTTCATTTCATATATAATAATATTTGGATTATCTGCAAAAGATATTGTTATATGGACTGCTGTATTTGATGTTATTATACCTGCAAGTAATGTTCCGTTGATTAATGGTGTAATTAAAGATGCTTCTGTACCATCTAATGTGTTTAGTTGTAATGCTAGCTCTTTAACTCTATCCTCTTCAACATCTTGCGTTTCCTTTACAGTTACTTCAACCGCTTCTTTTGTTTCTTTCATCAAAACTCCAAATATTCTAAATGTTTTCTTGTTCTATACATCTGGGATGAGTTACCTCTTCTTGTTAATTGTTGCTCCTCTTCTCCCATAATTCCAGCTCTCGACATTTGTAATTCATTAGGTACTCCTGCGAATCTAACTTGTGAATCAGTAACAGTTTCACTTCCTGTATAATCTTCCCAATTACCGATCACTAATACATCTTCGTTCTTCAGTGCGTTTGTTGCTGAGTCACTATCAATAACAATATCTGTATTAAATCTATCTCGTACAAATCGTTGATTGAATCTAGGACTCATAAACACTACCATTTTAACATCCGCCTTGTCCTCTCCCTGTTCTTGGTCCTGCTCCTGCTGGACCAGTTCCATCTCCATTTCTTCCAAATCTCATATCATTCCCCTCCATTTAGTTTAGCTTGTATTTCCAATGTCATAATTTTCTTATTTAATTGACTAAGTTTATGCATACATTCTCCACAATAAAATTCACCATGTACATAACAAAACGCTGGGTTGTTGCAATTGTCAACTTTACAAGTTGGCATCTCTACCATAGTTCAAGCCACTCTTTAGGTATTGTATTGTTTATTTGTACTTTCCATTTCATTTCAATCTAGCTCCGTAACAGGAGAGAAGGTACATCTACATGCAACATGAAGTGGAATCTGACCATTTGCCTCACTTAAAGTAAATATTTCCCCATTCATTGCTGAACATTGTTCACACGTTCTTTCACCAAGTGATGATACCCATCTTACTTTTTTCACTCCCTTTTTACTATAACTTTTTAATGCCCCTTGTGATGCAAATCTAGTTGCTTCAGTTCGAGCAATTAAATTAGGTCTTAATCCTTTATCAACTGTTTTAACCAACTTTCCTTCTTTCTTTTTATATGCACTTGACAATCCTAACGTTCTTTTAATTTCATTTTGAATCCATCTCACACTTTTACCTTCTGTGAATCCAACATGCATTATATTTCTTAATTTATATATTTGCCCTTGTTTTAATTTACCTAACGCCACATCTTGTTGAGTTACCGCCTTTAAAAGCTTAAAATCATCAGCTGCAATAACATCTTGTATATCTTCAATGTATGTTTTATAATTAAAGCCTAACCATTCTTGTAAACTATACTCTTTAAACACATCTCCTTCTTCACATATATCACAAGTGCATGTTTCTGTATGAAGGTCTTTATCATCAACAGATTGTCTTTGTTGTCCTGGGATTAATGGTAATGCTGCAGTTTCTTCCTCTTCTCTCTCAACATTTTCTGGAGGTTCTTCAACTGGTTCTTCTCTAGGCCCAAGTTCTTTTTGTAATTGTTCATATTTATCAACATCAAGTTCTAAAAGCTTTACTGCCTCAGCTTCTAGCAATGTAAAAAATGCTGGTGACACCATTGGGGTCTTCATTAATTCACCAACTTTATCCAATCTTGCATTTGATTCTTCTTCATCTGGGGAACCCCATTCTAATTCTACATGAGCATCTATTCCATTAACATTTAATATTCTTTTAAATATTTGAGTTTCAACAACCTTTTCTATCTCGGCTTGAAAGCTCTGTACCCTCATCATAAAGCCCTTCATCTGAACTTTAGCTAATCCTTCTGGTACACTCCCCTTTCCCATTATAACTTCAGGTATCTGAGTTGTATAGAAATACATATCTTGTTCATATTCTAAAATGCTATTAAATTTCTCTCCTACATTACCGAAATCAAGAACCTTCATATCAACATTAGGACCAGTTGCCCATTCATGTTTGTTGTTAAGCCATTCCATCTTTTGACCGAATGCAGCAAGAGCAGCAGTACTTGGAATAATACCTTTTTCCTTATCACCTAGCTTAGCATGTATTGGAGAATTAGCTTTTCTTTTAAGTAACATTGATAATTGGGCCTCATTACCAACAATAGCATCTGTTGTCTTTAATGTTGGGAACAATATACCTATTCCATAAGGATAATCACCAACTTTATTAAATGCTATATGAGCAACTTCATTTGGTTCAAAAGAAACTACTTGAGTTTTATCAAATTGTTTGAATCCACCTACATATTGATTATATGCTTCTACTTCTCCAAACTCATCTCGTTTTATATACATATATGATGCATTTAATATTTTAGCTTTAAGAATCTCTTCATCTCCTAACTCTATGAATCCAGACCCTTTCTTTAAAGCCTCTTTAGTCCATTGTCTTAGTAAAGTATCGAAATTAATATCTTGCATCCAATCTTCAATAATGATCTTAGCCTTCTGAGCAAGTTCATCTTCTTCCTCTACCTTTAGAAAATATCCAGGACCAACAATATAATCAACATACTTATCAATCGTTGCAGTTGCCAATCCAAATGTAGAATATAATGTATCCATCATAGCAAAGTCAAACATATGTTCTTCACCTAATGATACAGGATAATTTTTATTAATATTATTCACTTGGCCTTTAAAGGCTTCAGTAAAATTAACAGTTCCAGGAAAAGTAATATCAAATTCAGAAGTCTGAGGGGTAACCCTACTAAACGCACCTTTTACATTTGTGAAAAAACTTTTAATTCCCATGAATAGTAAATACTGTGGATAGAATTAAAATATATTTTTATTCATATTTAAACCTTATTATCTTAATTATATAATTTAGACAATTCCGAATGAATCGTTAGTTCTATTTGGCATTGCTCCGATGCATCCTAATGCTAGGCTACATACACAATCATCATGGTATCCTTCAGGGGCATTAAGTCTTGTTCTACCACTTGATGTGATTTCATATTCAAATATAGTAAGCTCATTAATCAACACCTCAATCTCTGGGAAACTAATTTCTTTCATCTCTATCATCATAGATAAGTTATCAATAATATCATTTTTGAACTTATTATTAAATTTATGACCTATGATATTAAGCCCAGCTCCTCTTAGATCATCTAGGATAGGATCACCTAAACCTGTTGCATCTAAATGCACTTGAGCATCATTGAATCTTTTAGCTATTGCTATTATTCGTTTTTTCTGTAATCCCCAGTCTACTTTATTGAACCTATCGAAGAATACAACCTGATTAGTTCTAGTATCTAACACTATTATAACCGTAAAGTCTTGATATTTTGCTAAATCAACACCCATAACATAATTTAGCCCACCCTCTGCTGTTGTTCTAAGCTCTCCACCTATACATCCTCTAACATTCCTAAATACACCACCTGTATCAGTTAAGAATATAGCATCATATTCCTGTTCTGCTGCTCTGCTGGTCATTCTTCTCTTCTGGGCCTCAATTACTTCAGGTTTTAAGTATGGATTAGTAATGCTAGCAAAAGACCAACTAGAAACATCAGTTATTAAATCATCTTGACCTTCCATAAAGATCTCATGAAACCAATTACGACCACGAGGGGTAGAAATAGCAATACACCATCCATCCTTATCGGTTAACGTTGGCAATAAACTTTCTTCCCATGTTGTTTTCTTAATACGAGCACCTTCATCAACAACCATTCCATTAACTCCTTCACCTATTAGAGAATCTGGATTATCTGCTGATTTACCTTCTATTATAGTGCCATTAATTAATTTAATATGCATACGTGATTCAGATTTAGATTCTACCCAATGTGGAAGCTTACGAGTAAAATATTTATAGACTTCTCGAAATACCTTATTTGCTAATTCATAAGTTGGTCCAACACACCAAAGAACTTGATTGGGCTTAACTGCTGTCTTCATTATCTCAGCTGCTGCTGATAATGATTTACCCCATCGTCTACCACACGCTAATATTCTCCATTTAGAATTAGAGTTATGGAGAGTCCATTGTTTAGGATGAGGGGCATAGCCGATAGCTTCAAATAACTTATTTTGATCTAGCACACAATTCTTATATTCTACTTGCATTTTGTAAACTTAGCTCTACTACTCTTTATGAATCCTACTCTAGTCTTTCTTTCATAGTCATCTTTGATTCCGCATGATGTATTATAGAAACAAGTTTCACTAAACTCGCTACATTCTGCACTATGCTTGCATAATTTTTTAGTCATCTTCTCACCATATCTAAACTACAACACTCAGTTCTCCAACATTTTGGGCATTGATAGTAAGCATCATAATCATTATAATCACTCCATCTCCAAAACACCATTTCTATTTTGCAATCAGGACATATATTCAAACTTATACCCCTTATGTACTTTCCATACAAATTTTCCATGTTTATAAGGGATCTTTAATTCTTCTAATATAAAATCTTTACCTGCTTGGATCTGTTTTAATGCTTTAGGCCTTCCTTTCCTCGAGGTCTTATATTCTAACGCCACCGCACTATCATTATACACTAATATTAAATCACATAGTGAATGATATTCTAAACCATTTGGTTTAAACCATATACCCTCACTCATTATCCAATGTATATCTTCTCTTGACTCATTAACATCTTCTAACTGATAGGTAAGATGCTCTAAGTCTATACTATGTTGAGTCCTGACATATTGCTTCATTTATGATACACTTCACACTCATCTCTGTCTACACATAATTGTGTACAATAGTAATTTCTATTTTGTTTAGCATATTTACTTGTATATTCGGCAACCGTATTACTATTATGCCAATCTCGTTCAGGGATAACGATCTTCATTACATATGTTTCCCATCTACACAATTCGCCTAAGTGTTCACAACTATCCATTTAAATAACTTCATAAAATATGTTTCTCAGCAAAAACTAATGACTCTCTTAAATTCTTATTATCCTTTCTTAACTCTCTTATCTCTATTTCTAAGTTCCTATTATGATTTGCAGCTGTATCATACTTATATCTTGATACATAGTTATCCCTGTAATAAGCAATTAAATTATCGACTAATTTATTGACCATCCTCCAATTATCACGTTGTATTATATCTTTAAACCTAGTTACGGTCTCTTTTCTTAATTCATATATTGTCAGCTTACATTGCATTATATCATACTCCACCCTGCAATCCAGAATGTCCAAATTGCAAATATAAGGAATATAATAGTCTTATATACATAAGCTTCTAGAACAGATTTATATTTAATTTTACTTGCTCCAATAACAACAAGTATAAACACCCAAAACGCTATTAATACAAAATTCATCTTTTTATCATCTCCTTTTCCTGGGTTAAAATAAAAGGGGATAGCGTGCAACTATCCCCACAAGAGGTGTCACCAACCGTAAAGCAATAAACCGTTTGTGACGAATGTAAATAAAATAAAAAAATATCCAGTTGTTACTGGATAAATGTTTAAGCAGTTCCCACAAACGCAATGCTTGCTTCTAATGCTTCTTCTGGTACTGTTAGACGTACTTCATTGTCTTCAAGATTATCTTCAGGGTCTTTGATGACTGTCCCATAAGTGCTTAGATAGTCGTCTTCATTGTCGCTTAAATCTTTACCATCTACGGTAAGTTCAGTTAAAGCGAAATTAAATTCAACATCTCCTATTGTTACAGTTCCTGATGCGTCCACATATAATGTTAGGTCTGTATTATCTAACAATATCTCGCTTACATCAATCAGTTCATCGTCTTCATCATAAATACCACTTGCATTTATGTATAGCCTGTCGTAATCGTTGATTCCACTAAGGAAATTTCCACTAGCTTCAACATCGTAGTCGTTATCTAATTCAAAGATGTAATCCTCTTCGTCTTCTTCAGATACTCCATCAAATCTTACACAAACATAATTGTTTGGTAAGCAAATAGAATCTCCTGCAGAAAGTGCGTTAAAGTCTTCATCTAATTCATCAAAGTCTTCGTTTAATACAAGTCCGATTGTATTGTCTGTGATCTTCCAATCCCAGATAGAATCTTCTTCATATTCATCGCCGTCTTCAACTTCATAGCTAACATCTTCGCCAACAACTAATGTTGCCCAGTCTTCTCCTTCTTCATTATCTAGAACTTCTTTAGCCCAGATTTCGTAACCACCAATTTCTTCTGTTTCGCCTTCGTAAATCTTGCTTGAAAATGATTTACCGTTTGACGCTACCTTCACATAAACATAATCATCGTTGACTATCTCTAATGCAATTAAATCAGTACCTACTGATATTGTGGTTGTTTCTTTCATGAAGTTATATTCACCTTTGAATATATTTACTTCATCTCCGTCCCATGATGTAATCTCAACTTCTTCTCCTAAGAAATTGAATACAAGGGAATCGTCTGTGTCTATTTCGCTTGTGTCAAGTGAGTCTTCGATTACATAACTGTAAACGATTGCTCCTTCTTCAAGTACTAAATAAACATTGTCTGCAAAATCGTTTTGATTAATTGCAACCTCAGCATTGACTAATTCTAAAACTTCTTCTGCATCATAGTTACTACCATCAAATCTAACTTCACCATCATATAAATTATTCAGGTCTCTATCAGATACTGTAATAGTTACTACTTCGCCTAGTTTTAGCTCGTCTTTAAGATACTCGTTCTCTGCTTTAGCTTCTGCTGTTACTTTTTCCTGCTCAATAGCTGTTAGTATAGCTTGTAGTCCTGCTGCTTCTGCTTGTGCTGCTTCGTTTTGAGCTACTGATTCTGCAAGTGCTGCTTCATTTTGAGCTACCACTTCAGCTAATTGTGCATCAGCGTCAACTTGAGCGGTGTTGAGCCGAGCTTCGTAATCATTACTTACGGTTGTTGTGACATCATCTACTAATACTGCAACTTCGTCTGGACTTGAATACTTTAAACTCAATACTCCAAAAGATACTGTCAGAATTAGCAATAAGGCACAGATGCCGTAAATAATTGCTTCTTTTATCTCCATTTGGTATAACCTCCTAATGGTCTTTACAATCTTCAGTCGGTAAACTGACTGATTTTAATTAATTTAACTTAATACTTTATAAAACTTTTTACTTTGTTTATATAGGAGAATAATTGGGGTTAATGTCCCTCTTATTCTCCATTGGCGTCCATGATAGACCAAACTACACCACAGCTTCTATGAAGCCGACTGGATTTGAACCAGTGTCGGAGCCTCATCTTATAGTACACTCACCCAGCCAACCAAATACTTCACTAATACCAACTATTAATGAAGCGTCTTATTCATTCACGTGCAAGTTGGTGTTACGCACATGATTTTACCAACGTTTGTCGTGAGAGTTTGGTTGTTTTACTTGTTGGTGGTCTCGTGCCTTTCGATGTTCTAACCAACAAGTGCTGTTTAGTGGTGTTATTTACTCCTCCGTAAATAATCTTGAATTTCTTTTTTATGTTCTATAAAAAATATAATATCTCTTCTGGTTTGCATATGTTTCCATCCTAACAATTTTTTTAACGATGCATCCAGCATTAAATAAGATAACCATAATAAAAAAGAAACTAATGATAATCCTCCTGAAAATATTATTATATACCCAATCCACACTGCAATTAATTCAATCATTTATTTCCAACTCCTTTAACAAATCTCTCCTATCAATAAAATATGGTGTTCCATGTGATTCTATATTCTCAATTACTTCTTTGACTTTCTCCTTCTCAATAAAGTTATCTTTAATATAATCTTCTGCTACTTGTTTACAATAGTCAATAAATACCTTTGCCGATTCATGAGCATTGCCTTCAAACTTAAATTCCTTTTTATCCCAATAAAAAATCCCTAACTCTGCGTTATTATTTGCAACATCATGAAGTGACATCCTCATAGGTGGTGGAGCTATATGTATTACAGGTTGACTTGAATCAGTTATAACAAAGTCTTTTTCAAATATCATCTTAATCCTAACTCCTTTTTTAGTTGTATAAGATTCCTATCATCTTCCCATCCTATACATTTATCAATAGCATCTTTAACTCGTTGTTTATCTAGGCAATGCTTTCTGAATACATCATAAGATAACTCTACTGTCTTTATTGATTTACCACCCAATATAGGTTCTTTTCTTATAATCATGTAATCTATACTACTTGGAAAGTCTTTTTCAAATGTCATCTTGTCACCTTTTCATTAATTTGCCTTCACCTATTTTCTTTATAATATATTCATCAATTTTTTCAGCTACAATCTGGCCATATTCAGCATATAAATCTTTTTTAAATTTTTCAAACTTTTCTTTTTCATAATCATTAATCCAATCACTCATCTTCATCCCAATGTCATAGAACCGATCCCTTTAACTTCTTTAGTTGCATTAAGCATACCATTCTCATCTGCCTTAATGACTAGTCTCTCTTCTACCTTACCATTAAAGCAACTAACAACAACAGATTCATTTGGTTGTATGTCTATTTCCATCTATTTCACCTTCTCTAAGTCTTTTGCTTCACATCTCTCCAATATTTCAAATAATCTATCAGTACTATATTTTAAATTATCTGCAATTCCACATAACAATTTTTTAGTCATTCTTAACACCAACACTCTTTCTACTTTCTTCATTCATTGTAATCCAACCTCGATTCTTTTAGTTTTTAAAACAAATATTTTATCAAATAATTCTCTATCCATTTCTTCATAAATTGATGGTGGCGTACAGTTGCACTGTTTTCCAAACCTAAAATTTTTAGCATGTATATTATTTATCTCAAAATCTTTATCTAAGTTTGAGTAATTAGTTATTATTTCTTTTCCATGTCTTCTACAAACATATTTATTATTCATTCTCAACTCTCCTTTTCCCAACATCTGTCTAATATATATCTAATAAAGTTCTGAGCTTGTTCCTGTGTTAATCCACTTCTCCAGATTCTTAATAAATCACTGCCTTCTTGTTGCCAAATATGATTCCCTAATTCTTCACCCCAGATATTGATATAATCTAGTAGACTGAAATGGTTTTGTGCAGTACATAATAAATACAAAGTATCTTTCAACAAATCTTCTTCAAACGTCATCTTCATTCTAACCTCATAGAGCCTAGCCCTTTAGTTTTTTTACTTGCATTAAGTATTCCATTATCATCTGCTGTAATAATTAGTCTCTCTTCTACCTTACCATTCCAGCAACTAACAACAACAGATTCATTTGGTTGTATGTCTATTTCCATCTATTTCACCTTCTTTAGATCTTTTTCTTTAATCCATTCTGTAATTATATTACTATCAAAATCAACCATATACTCTCTTATCGTCAAAAACATTTCTAATTCACTAACAACTATTCCTGTTTTTCCTTTATAAAATCCATGTATAACTTCAATCTTATCTCCATAAATAAATTTAGTCATTCTTAACACCAACACTCTTTCTACTTATCTTACATCCACAAACTGGACACTTATTTCTATGCACAAATATCACTCTATAAAATATATAAGGCAACCAACATGTACACCATGCAGCAAACCATGATATAGGCTTCTTAATTCCTCTTACTCTCTTTTGACAACTTCCACAATATCCTTCCATTTATATTACCCCTCTATGCTTTAAATTCATCAATTACTTTTTGATACTCAGCAATAACTTCTTCTGCTTCTTTAATTATTCTATTTTGTGTGTTTATTGCATCAGTAGCTGTTCTTAATTGTCTCTTACAATACTCAATCTCTGCACTTGCTTTCTCTTTTTTGAATTGTGCCATAGCTTCTTTTCTGTTTCCTTTTCCTGTATCTTTTAATTCCATTTTGTTTACCTCTCCGTTTTGTTCATATTTATCAAAAAAAATATTGCTATCTTGTGGCGTACTACATGTTATAGTTCCAGATGTATTTGTAATTCGTGGATCATTCACTCCTGTTACAACCTCTACTGTTCCAAATTCATATAATTCATTATGTTTGAATGGTTTCACATCTTCAGGTGAGAACCAATAATCCATTAATGATGTAAATTTTAAATCCCCAGCACTATCAATCCTATCTATCGTAACAATATTTCCTACCATTGTATTAGACCGTCTACAAACATCTTCCCATGAGCTTGGACATTCTTTTTTAGTACCAAGTAAGACAACTTTGTCTCCTACTTTGTATTGATGTTTTACAAGTTCTAGTTTGTAATTACAGAAACAATCTAAATCACCATCATCAAATTTAACAGAAGTAGTTTGTGAATTAGCATCTGTGACTTTTCCTATTTCTCCTATTTTCTTTCTTTGCCCATTATCTAACTTTGGATGCTCAATTACTCTTACTCTATCTCCTATTTTAAACTTGCTCATCTTTTTTCACCTCTTTTATGATCTCAGCATCAATAACTTTTCCTTTCCTTGTAAAGAATTTATCGATGTCTTCAGTAACATGATGTACTTGCATATCAATTTTAATCTTCTCACCGTGTATGCTCTTATAGATCTGATTGTAGATTGCTAACAGTCCTGCTCGTTTACTAGGGTCTGTTTCACTTTTTATTTCTTCAATCCAGCTCAACATGTCAAGAGCCATAGACTTATTGTTCTCAACTCTTTCAATCAACCATTCGGCATCTGTATCAACAATTTGACCATTCTTAATACGTTTCTTGATTTCCCTAACCTTAGCAGCATACTTCTTTAGTGGTGATTTTGTAGCACCACCTTTTTTTTGAAGTACTAAAGCTTCAGCTTTTGAAAGCATAGTAACTGGTATTAAATCTTTTTGTGACATCATTCCTCAATAAATTTATACTCTAATTTTCCTGCTGCATGTAATTTAATTGCTTGTCTCATAAATGAAGATTTGTTGATTCCTTTCATTTTACAATAAATATCATCATCTCTTTCAATTACGAGACTGATTGTTTTTGGATTTATTAATTTTATCATTTTAATCCATACTATACATAGGTTATATATAAAACCTTCGATTTTTTCTCGGACAATAAGGTCAAAAAAGACAACTACTTTACCTTATACACGTAATTCACACTATTTAGTATTACTAAAAAGACGAAAATTTCGCCCTATAGGTGGTTGACCATGTCTTTTCAGACTTTATTGTCTGATAAATAGAAAGGTTTATATATATGTAGTGATTTTTTATTAAATAATTTATAGTTTTTTGAAAAAGTGGAGGTTTAGTAAAAAAATGGAAAGTCCAAAATTCAAAAAGAAAATCGGGTCAAAAGGTGGATATCTTAGTATTGTTTTTCCCAAAGAAGTTGTAGAATGGTTGAATCTAAAAATAGGTGAAGAGATTATAATTCAACCAGAAACAGGTAAATACGGAAAATTTTTAGCAATATATATCGATACTACAGGTGAAACCAATGATACCAAAACAACTGATTACATATAGATTTATCAAAACAAATAGGAAAATTGCTATTGAAGCTGGTTGGCCTATAGATCCTACAAGATTTAAAAAACAGCCAGATAACACCTATTTCGACAAGATAAATAACATTACATATAAATCTAAAGGAAAACCATATATAGGCTCTATGACCTCATATGACGCCAATGAGCCCACCCTAACATTACATCACAATGCTACATCTAAAACATATGGTGTACTAGGAGGATACAATGGGCTTATAATAATTGATGTTGATGATAAACATATTGCAAAAACCTTACTAGATAAACCACCATTCTCAGAAACATTCACAGTTCTAAGTGGAAGCAAGAAACTTCCACATTTCTATTTTAAATGTGAGGATTACTCTCCAACTGTTAGATATGATAACAATAATGGAAAAAGGATACTTGATGTACAAGGTGCATCAACATTTGTAATTGGCCCAAACTCAGAAATACTATCAAATAACATCATTCAAAAATATGAAATATCTAATGATATTGAAATACTTAAAATTCCTTATAAAGAATTACTAAACTTTATTGAAGAATATATTGGTGATACAATAAAAATCCAGAAGAAAGAGAAGAATCCATATAATGAAAAATATACTGACATTGACCCAATTATGGAAGAGATTTTCAAAAAGATAGATTGCACAACATTATTAGATGAGCATAATATAAACATAGAAAGCAATCCAGGTGATACACCATTTGCAGAATCCACTGGTAAGAAATGTTTACACCGCTCAAAACATCTTTGGTTTGACCATCATACTCAGCAAGGTGGAAATGTAATTCATTTATATGCTAAGTTAAATAAAATAGAATTTATTCAAGCAAAATATGAATTAGCAGAACGTGTTGGGGTTACTGATGAAGTATTTCAACAAGCAATGCAATTCTTTGCAAAGAAAAGACAAGCAGAAATGATAGAATTACTTACAACAAAATTCCTATTATCTAATCATATTATGACAGCTAGAGTAGATGGAAATTATAAAATCTATATCTACATCGATGGTATCTATGAACCACATGGCAAAAGTTATATCATAGAATTCTGCGATAAAATAATGACCACATGGTCATCAATGAATATAACAGTTAAAGTAATTGATAAAATCATTGCAAGAACATTTGTAAACGATAACAAATTATTTGAAGAAGCTGATACAAAATATATTCCAGTTCAAAATGGAATACTAAATATTTTTACAAAAGAATTAATAGATTTTTCACCTAATTTTAAATTTTTTTACAAACTTCCTGTTGTCTATGACCCGTCAAAAACCTGTGAGACCACACAAAAACATTATCA
>Ga0208769_1000933_pt1 | contig 13475 bp, 16 predicted proteins | sample AntAceMetag02UKC_FD_184768 | JGI IMG/M metagenome (GOLD analysis project Ga0208769, IMG submission 184768) | Saline lake microbial communities from Ace Lake, Antarctica- Antarctic Ace Lake Metagenome 02UKC (SPAdes) (version 2) | ecosystem: Environmental > Aquatic > Non-marine Saline and Alkaline...
GCTGTATATAAAAGAGATAATTATACCTGTAATTATTGTAAAAAGAAGTTAAGAAGTGGAAATATAGTAGCTCACCATATAAAAGGATTTAGTGAATTTGAAGAACTTAGATTTGATATAGATAATGGTATTACATTATGTAGAAGTTGCCATAAGAAAGTTCATAATGGTTCAATAAATTTGGATGGCCTGTAAATATAAATTAAAGTGATATGGGTAATGACACACATATTACACACATATTACACATAAAATTGAATAGGAAGCAGTTAAACATAAACTCAAATGAAATTCCTAATAAAACTACAATGGATATTAGTAATAGTCGCCTTGACTCTCTTTATCTTTGGTTGGGGATATGTATTTGCTATGCTAGTAGACTATTATGATGAGGTTTTAATCATCAGAGCTAAAGTGGTTAATATTAATTGATTTGACAAATCATTTTATTTGTGCTAGTATGGATACATAAACTAGTAACTCTAAGTTAATGCTTGTTAGATTGCTACCAACTTTACTAAAAACGAATCGGTTTTGCCGATAATTTTAGTGTCTTGGTGGCTTTTTATATACCTAGAAATCTGGGGTAGATGAAGAAGCACATATATTAGTCTGTTTCTACCCCAGTTTAAAAGGAAACTATATGGAAGCTAAAGTAATTTGTCACTGCGGAAGTTGCGGTCATAAGAACGAAATAGTAACTGAAGACTTAAACTTCTTCTGTGTTAAATGTAAAAGGTATATAAGTCTAACCAAACACTTAAAAGAAATATATAGGAACGGAGACTATGTCTAAATTATTCTCACAATTTGAAGCCGACAACATAAGACAAGCTGATAGAATAATGAAAGAAAAGCAAGAAGAAGCTAATCATTACATGGAAAAACTGGTTAAAGGTGATATTATTGCTGATGAAAAGTACGAAAGAGCTAAGAAAGAGGTAAATGATGCTAAAGCGTATATGGATAAAATGAGCAATAAGTATCATAAAATAATGAAAAAGCAATGAAACCAACAGATTTATCACAACTCGGCAAACAACACAAGGAACGTGAAATCAACAAAAGAACTGAAGAAATAACTAAAATAGCTGATTCTTACCTAAAAGACCTATTAAAAGAAGAAATCCTCATAGGAGAACTGGAAAGAGTAGCTAATTACATACAGGCTAAGATAACTCAAAGAATAGACGAGCATAAGGAGAATACTTATATTTCTCGTATTAACGGAGAAAAATAGCTAAACTTAGCGAAATGGATGGTAAAGTAACACAAAAGCAGGAGATATTCTGCCAAGAGTGGTTAGACAATGTCGGTAATGGAACCTTAGCGGCACTTATTGCATTTGATATAACAGATAAAGAATTACTTAAACAAGAAGAACCTAAAGATAAAGCTGAAAGAAAAGAATACTATAGGAAAATAAAATTGATAGAGAACACTGCATCAGCAATGTCCACTGAATACCTCAGAAAACCTCATATCATCAAGAGAATAGACGATATATTAGAAGAGAGAGGATTTAATGATGATGCTGTTAAGAGAGAACACTTCAAACTTATTAAGAATGGAGACGAAACAGTTAAGATGAGAGCTATTGATAGTTACTATAAGTTGAAAGGTAAGTTTATTGATAGAACTGATATTACATCTGGTGGAGAACCAATAGACGGATTTAACTTCGTAAAGAATGAAACCGACAATAAAACCAACAAAAAAGCAACAGATAGCGTGGGATTACCTATTAGATAAGAAAACTAAGTTTCTTACATTTGGTGGTGGAGCTGGTGGAGGTAAAGCACAACCCCTAGATAGTTTACTGCTAACAACTGGTGGATTTGTAAAAATGGGTGATATTAAACTTGGCGATAAAGTAATTACACCTAAGAATACAGTATCAAGTGTTGTTGCTATACATCCACAAGGGATACAGGATATTTATGAGATAGAGTTTATTGATGGTGCTAAAATAAAAACAACAAAAGAACATTTATTTGATTGCTGGATAGCAAGTAGAAAGAATAGTAGAAAAGTTAGAAGTGTAGAGGAACTTTTAAAGATAAAACAAAATGTAATAATACCGTTATCAAATAAATTAGAGTTTGGAAAACATTTTGATAAGATAGATAGTTATTTAATAGGTGCTTTGCTTGGAGATGGAGGGTTGACTAAGAATAACATTACATTTACAACAGAAGATAAGGAGATATTTAATTATTTCAATATAGAAGATAACAAAATAATATATAAAGGTGGTTATCAGTATTCAATAGTAAGCAATAAACATAACGAGAAAGGTTATCCAGTTAATCAGTTCTTAGATAAATTAAAAGAATTAGGATTAAATCCTATTAGTTGTGGTAAAAGATTTGTGCCAGATGTTATTAAATGTGGTAGTTTGAGTAATAGAATTGAAGTATTGAAAGGTTTAATGGATACTGATGGCACGATAGACAAAAGAGGACATTGTAGTTTTACAAGTAAAAGTAAACAATTAGCTTTAGATGTTCAATATATTGTTAGAAGTATTGGTGGAAAAGCTACACTAAGAGAAAAAACAAAGTTCTGTTATTATAAAGGTGAAAGAAAAGATTGTATTTGTTTTGAAGTTTATATTCAGACAAGAGATAATAAAGATTTATTTAAATTAAAAAGAAAGTTAGCAAGAGTAAAAAATTTTAATGGTGGAGTTTCAGAGATTGGTAGAAGAATAATAAACATTAAATTAGTAGGAAAGGAAGAAGCACAATGTATAACTATTGAAGATAAAAAAGGATTATATATATCAGACGATTTTGTAGTAACACACAACAGCTGGTTAGGTTGTGAATGGTTAATGACTAATTGTTATATCTATCCTGGAACTAAATGGTTTATCGGAAGAGAAGAACTATCTAGGTTGATGAAATCATCTTATATTACTTGGACTAAAGTATGTGCATATCACAAAATACCAAGAGATGACTGGAAACTAAACGGACAATACAATTATATAGAGTTCACTAATGGAAGCAGAATAGACTTATTAGACCTTTCTTTTAAGCCTTCTGACCCTATGTATGAGAGATTAGGGTCTTTAGAGTACACTGGAGGTTGGATAGAAGAGGCTGGAGAGGTTGATTTTATGGGCTTTGATGTTCTTAAATCTCGTATTGGAAGACAAATGAATAAGGAATACGACCTAATGTCTAAGATATTCATTACCTGTAATCCTAAGAAGAACTGGTTGTATAAGTATGTTTATAAGCCTTGGAGAGATAAAGAACTACCAGAGGGTTGGGCATTTGTTCAATCATTATTCGGAGATAATCCATATACTGCTGAAGAATACAAAGAGAATTTAGTAGCAATTAAGGACAAAGCTACTAAACAAAGATTGATGTTTGGTAACTGGGAGTATGATGATGATCCTAATGTTTTAATGGGATTTGAGCAGATAATGGACTTATGGCACAATAACACTGGAATAAGCGAAGAACAGTGGCTAACTGGTGATATAGCACGATACGGACAAGATAAGACAGTAATATATCATTGGAAAGGATGGCAGATAGTAGATAAGTATGAATATGAAAAGCAAGGATTAGACCAGACTTCTGAAAAAATTAAAGATATAGCATGGAAACATAAGATACCTTATTCACATATAATTGTAGATGAAGACGGAGTAGGTGGAGGAGTAGTTGATAACCTTAGAGGCATTAATGGATTTGTTAATAATAGCAGACCGATTGATACTGGGACTCCTGAAAACTACCAGAATCTCAAGACTCAGTGCTACTACATACTAGCTGATAAGGTAAATGCTCACGAAATCGGTATAGAAACTGAAGATGAAGTATTCAAGAAGTTCTTAACCGAAGAACTAGAACAAGTTAAGAGTAAAGATTTAGACAAAGGCGGTAAGCTAAGGCTAACTCCTAAAGATGAAGTGAAGGAGATAATCGGTAGAAGTCCTGACTATTCTGATGCTATGATGATGAGAATATGGTTCACTCTTAGAGGCGGAGGAACTAAACCAAAGACATATAATCCAGGAATAACTTATAAGCGGTAGGTTTAGAAATAAACCGAAACATGAATTTACTAGTAGATCCAAAAACAAATAATAAAGGTGAAAGTTTAGATACAGCATCTGAATATAAACCAGATCAAGCAACAAAAGATAGGTTTTCCCAGCTTTTGAGTGAGTTTACAATAGCTGACTCTATTATGAATAACTCTTATGAGGAGTTTGGAGCTGGTAGTGAGGGTGGAACTGACGATATTATCACTTTCACTAACAAGATGCAGAAGAGATTTAACAATAATATCCCTTCTACAACTGATGATCCTAACCAAGCATGGAGAGCTAACACTATTAGACCTCTTACCAGAAACAAAGTTATCTCAATAGTTGCTCATCTAACCCAATCAATACTGTATCCTAGTGTAATAGCCCAGAATGACAACTCTGAAGAAGATAAGGATATGGCTCTAGTTATGGCAGATATCATTGAATGGGCTGGAGAACAGAGTAAATACGAGGATACATTTGTATCTGGAATCATGGATATGTGTATCAATCCAGCTATCATCCTACATGAAGACTACGCTCAGGTAACCAGAAACATCAAAGTAATACAAGAAGATGGCTCATGGAAGATAGAGAAGACATTAGATGAACTATACAGTGGCTTTCAGAACAATATTATACCTGTTGATGAGATGTATATAAGTAATATCTATGAGAGAGACATCCAGAAACAGCCATTCCTTATTTGGCGTAAAGTCATAAGTTATAGTGAGGCTAAGGCTAAGTATGGAGATAACGATAAATTCAATAAATATGTTAAACCAGGATTAAGGATATTCTTCAATGGTGATGAGGGTGCATTCTATGAACAGTATGATGACCAACTACAAGAACGTCTAGTAGAAGAAGTAAACTACTACAATAGAAGTGCTGATCTACATTTAAGGATAGTAAATGGAGTATTACTGGATAATCCAGACAGACCAATTCAAAGACAAGACAAGAGATATCCATTTGCTAAGAGCTATTATGAGCAGTTTAATAGTAGATTCTTCTATGGTATGCCACTGGTAGCTAAGATAATGCCTGATCAAGACACCATTGATACCCTGTATAACCTGTTGATAGACGGAACAATACTAGAAACTATGCCACCTAGTGCTATCTACGGAGTAGAAGAGATGGATAGTGCAGTGATGATACCTGGTGGACAAACATCTTTCAGAGACCCTAATTCAAGAATTGATAGTATCGGAACTGGTAGAAACCTAAGTGCAGCTGGAGCAACCCTAGAGAAAGTAGAGAATAGTGCAGATGAAAGCTCAATGGCACCAAGAGGATCAGGACAAGAAGGTAGTGGTGACAAGACTAAATATGAGGTAGTAAGACTAGAACAGAACGCTAAGACAGTATTAGGACTTACTGGCAAGATGGTAGCAGAACTTGTAAGAGACTTCGGTCAGTTAAGAGTTGGTTCAATAGTCCAATTTATACCTATTGCTGAGATATCTGAGATTATAGGTGATGATGTTAAGATAAAATTCCCTAACATACTACTATCTAACAAGAACGTAGAGGGTAAAACAAAGAGTAAACAGATTGAGTTTACTACTGAAATGCCTGAAACAGAAGAAGACCAGAGAGCAATGGAACTAGATATGCTTCAAAAAGAAGGCTTTGATGCAAGAACTGGAGATGAGGGAGATAAATCACTGGTAAAGGTAAACCCTACTATCTTTAGAAGAATGAAATATCTAGCTAAGATAGAACCTGACTTCCTAGACAACGCTACTAAGTTCTTCAAGAAACTACAGTTGTATGACCGAGCTATACAGAATCCACTATCTAATCAGGATGCAGTAACTAGAGACTTCTTATATGGTGCATTTGTACCTGGTAAAGAGGATAAATATATGAAGAAGCCTAATGAGATAAACGAGCAACAAGCAATACTAGATAATGCTTCCAAACAAGTAGCAACTAAGTCTGAAGTACCCAAGCAGGAACAAATATAAATAAATAACTAAGCGGTATGAAAACAATAGCTAACAAAATAATGGATTGTATCGAAAGTGGAGATATAGACGAAGCTACTAAGATGTTTGAAGAAGAGATGGAAAAATCAAGACCAGAAAGAATAAAAGAAATGGCAAAGGGTTTTTCTGCGTTACTTGAAGTATCTAATAAAATAAATAAAACATTATGCAACTAAAAGACATTAAGTTTATCGTACCACACAGGTCAGAGCTTATAGTGGTAACCGATAAAGAAGTAGTAGTAATCAACTCAGCAGAAGAATTAAAAGAACTAACCAAATAAATATGAAAATAACTGAATGGGTAAAGTTGACTGAAGCAGAACAAGACGGTCTTGCTGCTGAATATGGCATAACCCGTAGCGGTTTAGATAACTGCGTAGTCAAAGAAGAGGAATTGTTAAAGATTCCTGAAGTTAAAAAAGAGGTAGAACCAAAAAAAGATGTTAAGAAAAAAACTAAAAAGCCTGTTGCTAAGAAAGTTGTTAAACGCAGTAACAAGCGAAGAACTGCTAAAAAACCTAACAATAGGTCAAGCAAATAGTCTTTCAATACAAGCACAAGACTATATAGGTGAGCATTCATTGTTTAAGGTATTGAAGACTGAAATGGATAGAGTATGTGAAATACATATGTTTAGAAAGCCTGGAGATATAGAGTTTGGCAAAGCAATGCTATACACCAATGACCTATGGGAGAAAAAGATAAGAAGACTAGCCAATGAACGCCCAGATGAGGCACAAAGAGTAGGAAGGTAATTACAACTAAATCAAGCGGTAGAAACTTAGAAGGTGAGAGCCTTTTTCTAAGCAGTTTTGCTACCGCTTACTGTTTAGGAAAGGACTCTCACTATCTAAGTGGGAGTTCTTTTAAGAGGAAAAATAAGCTACGACTCTGGTAGCATAACGACAACTATATGTCAGAAGACAAAACTGTTGAGCAGACAACTGAAAAAACTGCAACAGACGAAACTGTAAACGAGGAGACTTCAACTCCTGAAACCACTGAAGAAACTTCTACTGAAACCAAAGCGGAAGAAGTAGATTATAAGGCAGAATTGGAAATCGCTCAAAACACTATTAAAACGCAGAAAGGTATTATTAACCACAAAGAAGAGGTTATTAAAACTGAGAAAGCTAAAAATAGTGACGAGATTGACGATATTGCCGAACTTGAAGACGAAACTGATAGATTTGCAGAATTTGAGAAGAAGCAATCACAGGAAATGGAAGATTTTAAGTTTAATCAGACACAAGACAAGATTGAAGATGAAATCAACAGGTTAGCTAAATCGGAAGATGAGGCTGAACTAGTACGATTTCATATGAGAAACTCTGTTAAAATGGTTGATTATTCACTTAAGTCTATTCAGAGTGCAGCTAAATCTGCTTGGCTAATTGCCAATGAGAAAAAGATTTTAAGCACTAACACTGAACTTGCCAATTCATTAAAGGCAAAGTCATCAATGACTACAACTGCAAATACATCTAGTCAGTCTATCAAGGAAGATCCTGAAGAATATTCAGGAGAAGAGAAGAAGTTGATTGATAAATTCGCTAAAAGAGGTGAAAAAATCACAGCTTCTGCTCCGAGATAACTAACTAAGAAACTTATATGGCAGGAAAAAGAATTGAAATCGCACACAGTCCATATGATTCTATCCCAACACAGGATTTCCAAACAGATGCAGCAGCTACAATTATTGAAGCTGGAATGCTTTTGAAGAGAACTTCTGCTGGAAGCCCTTATGTTACACCTTGTGTAACTGGTGACTTCACTATTGCTACTGATACTAATATTGTAGGTTTGGCAGCTAAAGATTCTACTCATACAGCTACTGCTGATGGTAAGGTTGAGGTTTATGCTCCACTACAAGGTATTACTTATAGAGCTTATGCTACTACAGCAGCCAATATTGATACCGAAGCTAAACTATTAGCTATAGAGGGTGATAGAGTTGATTTAACTGTAAGTGCAACAACAAGTGCTGGTGACTGGTCTATCAATGAAGACAACGGAGACACCCCAGCGTTAGCATTTCAAGTCAGAGGTGGTAACTATAGTAAAGGAACAGTAGAATTCCTTATTCGTGACGCAGCCACTGAATATGGCGACGACAAGATTACTTAATTTAATTAAATACCAATTATATGGCAGGACAAGGATTAAATAGTGGCAACGCCGCTAGTGTAGTCAAAACAGCATTGGATCAGGTATTTAATGCTACCTTTGATTACCCAAATCAAGCTGGTGTTGCTACTGCTGAAAACACAAGGGTTTTTATGCAGTCAACTGCCGACAATAGTGCTGTTATCGTAGAACAGTTCCAAGGTTCAGATTACTGGCAGGAACGACTAGAACAGCAAGATGTACCAAATGGTACTAATAAAGTCGGTAACCAACAGACTCACAGTGTGTTGAATTATTCTAAGAGCATTGATGTATCAAAGAACTTCTTTGATGATGATATGCACGATGTAGTAGGCATGATGGTTGAAAATATGGCACGAAATGCACGATTGACTCGTGATAAGAATGCTTTTCAACAGTATAATCTAGGATTTACTACAGCTACCACTAATGACAGTGTTGCTCTTTTCAGCGACTCTCATGTTACATTGGATGGTACAAGTGTTGACAACTTAGGTTCTGGTGCTTTAGCAGATGCTACTTTGGCAACTAACATAGTCGCTCTAATTGAGCAGCTAACACAAGATGGTACTTTAGGTGGACACGAACCAGCATTTTTGCTAGTTCCACCAGCCTTGTGGAAGAATGCTAATATCTTCGCAAAGAGTACTCTACGACCATCTACAGCTAACAATGATATGAACTGGGTATCAGAAATTTATCCAGGACTAACTGTTTATCAGTCTGCTTTCTTGGGTGCTGCTCAAGGTGGTTCTGATACAGCTTGGTTCTTAGGTTCATCTCACCACTCAATGAAGAGATGGGTCAGACAGGCTGTTCAAACTGATATCGTAGATTACAAGTTCCAAAGAAACAACAATTATATTTACAAAGGTGAATATCGTGAAGTAGTTGCTCCTATTTGTTTCGAAGGTTTAGTCGGAAACACAGGAAGCTAGTTCTAATTAACTAAATAATGCTTTATGGCAAGAATGAAAGTTAAAAAGAACAACTACGGAATTTACATTGCGATTAGTGTTGTTGCAATTCTAACAGTAGCTGGTGTTGTTGGTGCTTATACTGGAACATCACAACAGGTTATTGAAAATGTAGAAAATCTAGTTATCAATAATTCTAGTGATGATTCTATGTTAGGGGTTAGACAATCTGATATAGCTTCAGGATTCTGGGATGTTTATGTTGAAAATGATTTAACAGTTGATGGTGATACAGTTCTTTCAACAATGGTTGTTGATTTAATTAGAACTGGTGATGATTCATACAATTCTACTACCACTGATGATGCTACTTATACATTTGTAGAAGATGATTTACTACTTTATAGCTATCTTGATTTAGATTTCACTGCTGGTGCAGCAATTACTTATACTATGCCTGCTACAAGCACTATGATGACTCTATTACCTTCAATCGGAAGTACAAGAACATGGACTATTCATAATGCTAGTACAACTGGTGCTGTAACATTGGCTGCAGGTGCAGGTATGAACCTATTAGGTATAGATACTAACGTTGATACTATTGCTGCTGACGGATGGGCTACTTTAGAATGTATGCAGACTGTTTATGCTTCAGCAACCAACGAAAACATTGCATGTCTAATGGCAGAATATCTAGTCGCTGATTAGTTGTTTTTATACTCTGGGGGTTAAGCCCCTAGAGATGTAAAAATAAATAACATAAAATATGGACAAAAAAATCATTACGGTACTAGCAATAGTTGGAGTTATAGCGATAATCTCCCTTGCTCTTATCGGTTTTGCATCTCTAAACAATCCTGTTAGTGATGTAATAGAAAAACTTGGTGGTGGTGGACAAACAACTGTTTATCAAACACTAGCTGGAACAGCTACTCAATTTATTGCTATGCCAGAATCTGAGGTAAATGCTAAAAGTACCACTACAGATGCTTTAGCTTGGGATCCAAGTACAGCTGGAACAATAATTCAAGAATTAGATGTATCTGGTATTACTAGAATATCTCTAATAGTAGAGGCAGAAGGTGGTACAGCTACTTCAACTCTTAGTGTAAAACCTTTCATTTCGTATGATGGAACTACATTTTCAGAGATATATGCTTCAAGTTCACCCTTAATGAATACAACTTCATCAATACCAACATTGGCAAAAGTTGATACATTTGACCCTGGTGTAACAACTAGCACAAAGGCTTGGCAGATTGATATTCCAACTGCTAATAAAGTTAGATTAGTTTGGATGGGTGAAGATTTATCTACTGACCCAACAGACGGTGTTAAAGCACATATTCAAATAGGATTAGAAGCTGGATATTAATAAAAAACTATGTCATACAACATAAGTAAACTAAAAAATGACCTTACAGGAATACTAAAAGGCACTACTCTTGATAAGATTACAAATCTTAATGAGGTGTTTAATCGTTCTGCTCGTGAATGTCTCAAAGACAATGATTTTGCAGAAACTCGTAGAACACAACAAATTACTAATGCTATTTATGACAGTGTCTATGATTACACTCTACCCTCTGATTTAAAGGGTAACAAGATTATAGATGTTATCAAACAGGTTAATCGTTCTCGTAAGTTTCAATCAACTGGGATAGAAAGTTTCGGTTTTAACACCGCAAATTCTACTTTTAACATCAAGCATAATAGTGGCATTAAAAGTCTTAAATTGTCAGCTTCTCTAAGTGCAGGACTTACTCTACACCCTTGTAACACTCTAACAGGAGATGGTACTTGGTCTGCAACCTCTGATGCTACCAATCTAACTCTAGATACCCAGAATTATGTATCTGGTGGAGGTTCTCTTAATTTTGATACAGATGGTTCTACTACTACAGGATATATAGAGAACTCTGACTTCACAGCAATAGATGCTTCTGACCACGAAGACAAGTCTGGTATCTTCCTATGGTTATATATACCTGATAGCTCAGCTTTTACTTCTGTAAACCTTAGATGGGGTTCTTCTTCATCTGCTTATTGGAATGTAACTGCCACCTCAGCTCAAGATGGAGCATTTCAGACTGGTTGGAATCTAGTAAGATTTGATTGGAATGGAGCTACTGAAACTGGTACTGGAGATGCTTCAGCTATTAACTATCTAAGAGTAACCATAACTTACAATGGAACTGCTGATACAGATTACAGGGTAGATTCTATTGTCTCAAGAATCGGAGATATCTTCTCGCTAGACTACTACTCTAAATACTTATTCAGAACTTCAGGTGGTACTTGGCAGGAAGAAACATCTGCTGATAGTGACGTAATCAATCTAGATACAGATAGTTATAATGTCTACTTATTCAAAGTGGCTCATTTCGCATTTGACCAGCTTAGTAACAAAAAGACAGATGCCAAAGATTATAGTGATAAATACGAACAAGCATCGCTTGATTATAGACGAATATATAAATCAGAATCAAAAAAGACCAAGGAAACTTACTACACTTTGTTTCGGAGATAAGACACTACAAGAACCACAACTAGAAGAATATAAATAAACCATCAATAAATGTGGAAAATTACTGATAAAATCGGGTCGTACCATAATAAGCGGGATAAAAGTAAACTCCCAGCTGGTGTTCTTGTTGATGGCTCAAAGAATGTAGTATCTACTGATGGAGATTTAATAACTGTAAGAAAAGGATATACAATTTTAGGAGCTTCTTCTTCTGCTACTACCAGAATAGAGGGTAGTTTTGAGTGGGATACTTCCAGTGGCACACAGAGAGCCTTACGAAGCTATGATGACGAACTAGAAGTCTTAATTGGTACTACTTGGACAAGGATTTTAGATGGTTGGACAGCTGTTGATTTTCAATTCGCTGTTTATTGGGATACTAATGAAGCTGAAGACATACTTTTATTTGTTAATGGTGACAATAATATATACTCTTGGTCTGGTGGACTAGCGGTTATTTCATCTGTTGGAGCTACTATCGCAACTGATACTATTGCTTTTGTTGATAGCAACCCAGATACTATAACAGATTCAGGAGATGGTTTTGTTACTGCAGGATTTATGGCTGGTGATGTAATAACAATAACTGGTTCAACTAGTAATAATGGTACATATACTATTGCTACTGTTGTAGCTGGAACAATAACATTAATTGGTGGTGATTCATTAACTGGAGAAATTGCTGGAGATGATGTTGTAATTTCAGTTCATACTATCACTAAGACAGGAACTGCAACTTGGGCTGAAGCACGATTTATTGCAGATGGTAGTGATTATGACAAAATAGTAACTATTAACGGAACTGATTATACTTATACAGGTGGTGAGAGTACAACAACCTTAACTGGCATAACTCCAGATCCAACAGGGGAAGCAGTAGCATCTAATGTAATCCAAAAACCAACTACTACCTCTAATAAACCAGCTTCATCTGACTTTCAAAATGACAGTATCGCTGTTTTAAACAATCAAGTATGGGTAGGTTCTACTAAACACTCTACTGTTTATTCATCTAAAGTGAATAATTTTGATGATTTTTCTTACAGCTCACCTCGTTTAGTAGGTGAAGGAATTGAATTTAACTTAGATGCACCATTTGTAGGATTCCAGGTTCAAGAGAATGTAATGTATATTTCAGCTGGAAAAAGTCAATGGTATCAAATAGCCAAAGAGTTAAGTTCTGATAATACCGCTGAGGAAGTAGTAGTCAAACGATTAAAAAGTGGAACTGATCAAGGAGCTTTATCACAAAGTGCTATTGGTACTATCAAAAACTCTATTGTATTCCTATCAAATGAGACTACTCTAGATACATTAGGTAGAGTTGAGAGTATAGATACTCCTGAAGTTAAACCTATCTCAGACCCAATTAAAGTAGATTTTGACTATTATACTTGGACTAATGCTCATCTTAAATATTACAAGAATAATTTATATATATGTGTTCCAGCTAATGATGTGCTACTCGTCTATAATATAGAGAAAAGATTTTGGGAAGCACCTTGGACTCTACCAGCTGGAAGACTAGCGATTATTAACGATGAATTATGTCTACATTCTGATGCTTCTCCTGAAACTTACAAACTATTTGATGGCTACAAAGACAATGGTAATCCAGTGAACTGTATAGCACGTTTCTCTTATCAGAATTTCGGAATACGCCCATCAGAAAAGAGCTTTAACGAATGGTACAACGAAGGATATATCCAGACAAACACTACTCTAACAAGAACACTTTACTACGATTATAGAGGAATTGAAGGAACTAGAACCGAACTTCTAAAAGGAACTGATAGTAAAGTAATGAGTCTTCCTGGACCAGGTGGA
>Ga0208769_1000937_pt1 | contig 13434 bp, 19 predicted proteins | sample AntAceMetag02UKC_FD_184768 | JGI IMG/M metagenome (GOLD analysis project Ga0208769, IMG submission 184768) | Saline lake microbial communities from Ace Lake, Antarctica- Antarctic Ace Lake Metagenome 02UKC (SPAdes) (version 2) | ecosystem: Environmental > Aquatic > Non-marine Saline and Alkaline...
ATACTCTTCACACACACATACATTAAAATAATCAATGGGGGGGAGGGTATCAGAGTCTACATTTAAGAAGATAATATGTATATCTCCCATCCACACAGACTGATATTAAAGTCTATTGACTATATTTCAATAGTATGATAGTATAAGGCTAATACTAGTTAACTATTAAGAAGAAAATGGATAAAAAAAGAGTATGTGAAATGTGTGGGGGGGTGTTAGATGACGCCCAAAATAAAAGAACTAAGTATTGTTCTGACTCTTGTAAGATGAAGGCTCACAGAGTCTCTAAGGAGTCAAACAACGTAACAAACAACGTAACAGAAGTTGAAAACAACGTAACATCTCCTGAGAAAAAAACGGCTTTGCCTACGGCAAATGTTAAGACAATGAATGCTGAACAGTTATATAGTGGTATTGAGTCTTACAAGGGAGGAGAATGGATTGATTCTCCAGAGTATAAAGAGCTACATAGACGTTTACAGGCTTGGAGTGTTGAGAAGCTAAGAAAGGAAGGTTATTGGATTCCTAATAGTAAACAATGAATAAATACGAGAAAGCTCTTAGGAATCTAGTAGTGGTAGACCAGACAAAGAAGTGTCCTTTCTGTAAGACTAAGTTCCCAGATGGAATACTTAATAGATTCCCAAAACAGATGAAGCCATTAATCTCTTTCCTTAGAGGTGATTTCCTGTTTCACATACAGGCAACACACGGATTCTTCTCAGAGACCTTTCTAGGGTTCTTCCTAGAATAATAAAGGTTGACAACTACTAAGTAATAGTAAATAATATAAGTAAAAAAGATGAATAAAATAGAGGTAGTAGAGAAAAAAGAAGTAGAACCTATTAAAAAGGCTAAAGGTTACAAGAAAAAGGCTGACCCTAATTCTAAACCTGTTAAATATCTAAAGAATAGAATGCAAGGTATGAATAAATCAGATGCTCAGTTAGAGGCTGGTTATGCTGATATACATCACGGCATACAAATAGAGTCTACTAAGACCTATGAGAATGCATTAACGAAGTATCTAGCAGACGAACCAGAGGTAGCTAGAGAGCTTAACAAGAACATTAGGCAAGATGATAGCTTATCGGCTAAGAATAGAGCTATTGATATTTATATAAAGGCAAAGAACTTGTACCCTACAGAGCAAACTGATTTAGAGGGTGCTACTGTTAAGGTTATTATTAGTAAAGAAAAAGAAGAATAATGGGTTACGATGGCAGACATTCAAAACCTATGGGCGATATTGAGCTGATAATAGTCTTTATAGGCTTGGTTTGTGCTATAGCAGCGTTTTTAAGTTCATTATAATTAACAAATAAAACTATGGAAATCGTATTTTTAGACAAAGAAACATTAAACATAATGCCTTTTGCTGTAAAGAAAACAATGACAGAGAAGAACTGGCAACAGTTATTACAGACAGCTACATCTAAACTAGGTGCTGACCTAGCTGTTATCTTCTGGGACAACAAAAAGATATTTCCCTTTAAGGAAGTAAACTTTAAAGTAGTTCAATCAGAACTAGGAGTACCTAAAACACAGTTCTAATGCAAAAGAATCTAGAGTTAGTCAAGGAATGGCAGAGAGTTGGTGATTTATTACTTAAGGGAAAGATAGAAGGAATAGAACTTAACAATAAAACATACACTTTTACCCCTAAACAGAAGCAGTTTATTGACGCACAAGAAAGATATTGCTTATTCTATGGGGGTTTTGGTTCTGGAAAGTCTTTTTCCTTGCTAATGAAACTGATTTTAATGTCTTTATGCTTTCCTGGTAATCGTATATTACTTGGAAGACAGTATTTATCTGACGTTACTAGGGCTTTATTGCCAGATTTGTTTGAGTTATTGCCATCCAACCTCTATAAGTTCAGGGTTAAGGACAACATTATCTCTTTCTTTAACGGCTCTGAGATTATTCTAATGGGGCTAGATGCTATGCAATCTGGAACTGAGTCCAACATTAAGAAAGCTCAACAGAAGATTAAATCTCTTAACTTAGGAGCTTTTTTTATTGACCAGCTAGAAGAAATAGACCAAGAGGTCTTTACAGCACTAACTACTCGTCTTAGAAGGACTAACGTACCTATAAGACAAGGGAATATGACGTGTAACCCAGCTAACTTCTGGGCTTATAAATACTTTAAGAAGAATACAAAGAAAAATACCTTCCTATTACAGAGTTCTACCCTTGACAATAAGGCAAACTTGACGCAGGACTACATAGATGACCTATTAGACCATAGCGAAAGGTGGGTAGAGAGGTATGTTAAGGGGACTTGGGCTCCAGATATACTAGTAGATAGTGTGGTCTTCGGACAAGAATACATTAGGAAGCTGAAATCTATGAACAAGAAGCCTCTAGCGATAAGACAAGGATGTGAAATCTATGAAAAGTTTGATGCAAGGAAGACTTATCAAATGGGTGTAGACCCATCAGAAGGTTCAGTTGACCCTAGTAGTATCTCTATGATTGCCTCAGATGGAACAAAGGTGGCTAAATATAATGGTTTCATCACAATACCAGGACTTATTAACAAGGTGCAGTTTCTTTATGAGGAATACAACAAACCATTGATTATACCTGAGTCTAACGCTGCTGGAGCGGCTCTAGTGGAAGGAATAAAGGATTTAAGGGTTTACAAGAGAAAGCACTTTAACTATAGGGAGAAGAAAGAAACAATGAAGTTAGGTTTCTGGACAGACCACCAATCTAAACAAGCATTGATAGCTCACTTCCAAAAGCTACTAAGAATTGGCTACCCTAAGATTTACGATGAGAACACAATAGATGAGCTTATGACGTTTATCTGGACAGATGTAGCCAGACAGAAAGGAGCAGGGGCACAGAGGAACTACCACGATGATGACGTTATGAGTACCTTACTAGGCTACTGGGGCTTATCTCCTAAAATTACAGCTATTAGGGACGCAGCTAAAAAGGTCAAGCATACTAAAAAGAAGTTTCAATACTTTTAATGGCATACTCTTTACCAGAGGGAAAAGTCCTTATAGCACGTTGGATTAAGCACCACCCAGATATTAAGAGTGTTGTTGATTTAGGGGCTGGTAGTGGAACTTATTACAAACTACTTAAAAATATACGCCCAGACATCTTCTTTACAGCAGTAGAGATTTGGATGCCTAACATTATTGAGTTTGAGTTAGAGAAGAAATACGACACAGTAATAATTGGTGATATTAGAAATATGGAGTTTCCAGATGCAGATTGCTGTATTGCTGGTGATATTTTAGAGCACCTAGAGAAGAAAGATACTATAAGAGTGTTCAAGAAGTTGGACAAAAAATACAAGTATGTTATAATATCTATGCCACTAAATATGCCAGGAGAAGAAGCTTTCTTAGGCAATCCACACGAGAGACATTTATCTATGTGGACATTTAATGAAATATGTGGTTTAATAGGAGGTAAGTATAAAATACAAAAGAAATATCAAAAATTAGGTGTATTTATAAAATAGTTTATGGACATTTTAACAACAATCCAAAAAGAGGTAGAGGACTTTAAATCTAAAGAAATCACAATTATTGACCAACTTAGGTTTAGTCAATGGGAAACTATCAAGAGGATTTATTATTACTACCTATCAGCGTTTGAGTCTGGCGATATAGACTCACAAGGAGACAAGAAATACTTTTTAAACTTAGTTAGGAACCCTTGTAATGTTTCTACAAAAGCAGTTGACTTTGATACTAAAGACATAAACATACAGACAGCGGCAGGAGGCAATCCTTTAAAGACTTGGTTCTTTCAGAGAGACTTAAAATACTGGATGAAAGACAAGGAGTTTGGGAAAGTCCTTAATCGTATATTCTTTGAACTACCAATCTTCGGTTCGGTAGTTTTAAAGGTTATAAAAGGAGTACCTTATTTTGTTGACCTTAGGAACTTTATGATTGACCAAGATGCAGATAGCCTAGACCAATCTAATTTTATAATTGAAAGACACAACTACACCCCATTTGAATTTAAGAGAATAGGAAAAGAGAAAGGATGGGACAACGTAGAGGAAACCTTGAAGTCTGCTAGAAGTAACACCGAGAATAAGTATATACAAGTATACGAGAGATACGGAGAGGTAGAAGATAATGGCGAATATGTTTACAAGAGAGTTGTGATTGCTGGTAAAACAGGAATAACAGATGATGATGTGTCAGAAGAAGTAGTACAACAATCCTCATTTATCTTAGACGAAAGGAAAGTAGACAGACATCCTTACTGGGAGTTCCATTGGGAGAAGATACCAGGCAGATGGCTTGGAGTCGGTAGAGTGGAAATCTTATTTGACCCACAGATTAGGGTTAATGAGCTTACAAATCTAAGAGTTAAGGCTACTTACTGGACAGCATTAAGACTATGGCAAACAAGAGACGAGGGAGTACAAAGAAATCTGTTAACAGATGTTGTTAATGGTGAAATCTTAAACACAGAAGACCCTGTAACGCAGATTGATATGAGTGATAGAAACGTAGCTATTTACCCAGCAGAGATAAATAGATGGATGTCTAATAGAGACGAACTAACAGTATCTTACGATGTAGTTTCAGGAGCAAGGTTACCAGCAGGAACACCTTTAGGTTCTGCTAAATTAGCAGCAGGTATGGCAGGAGCATACTTTGGACAGATTAGAGAGAATATAGCACTAGATGTTAAGACACTTCTTTACGAGGCTATACTTCCTCAGTTTGAAAAAGATATGACAGAAGAACACATACTTAGAATAGCTGGTGAAGACCTTGACAAGTTGAACAATTTATTGCAGATTAGAGAATTGAATAACCAGATAATCAAGTTTGTTAAGAAAAGAGGAGTTATTCCTCCAAAAGGATTTATAGAATTAAAGAAAGTCTTGATAGGAGAAAGCATTAAGAACTTGAAAGAGAAGTTTGTCAAGATTAAGAAAGACTTCTATAAGGACATTAAGTACGGAATAGACATCATTATTACTGGAGAGTCAATAGACACAAGTGTAAGGTCAGCTAACTTATTACAGGCTTTACAGGCTATCACAGCCGACCCTACAGTCTTAACTGACCCAGCAAAGAAAAAGATATTCTACAAATACCTAGAACAGGGTGGAATATCACCAATGGACATTGAACCAGAAGTAGCGAGTAGAGGCTTAGAGAACCTACAACAGCCCCCTAGAGGAGCAGGTGGAGGAATATCAGCACCAGTACAACAACAGGCTGGTAGAGCCCCAACAGAAACAACATTATGAATAAAGAACAACGTAAACAAGAATTAGAAAAACTAGCTAAGAGTCCACAAGGACAAGCTCTTAAAGAGTTTTTAGAGGAAAAGATAGCTGAAATGAACGATATGACTACAGTAGAAACTTGGGAAGAAACTCTAGGCAGGAAGAATGCTATTAAAAAGATGAAAGATGTTATGAGAAAGTTAAACCTCTTAAAGGAGGACATTCCAAAAAATACGAAAGAATCATATAAATAAAAGGTCTGGGAGCTTAGCATCTCCGTAAACTGTTCCAAAAGTAACCATTAACTTTAAAAACATAATGGAAGAAGAAAACAAGGAAGACACAACTTCCGAAACAAATGAAGAAGTCTCCAAAGAGACAGTAGCTGAAGAAAAGAAACCTGATTTCAAAGCTAAAGCTGACGCTATGTATGGTAAGTTCAAAGCTAGTGAGGAAAAAGTAAAGGAACTTGAAACTAAACTTGAAGCCAAAACAACGGACAAAGCTCCAGAGTTAGGCGAAATTGAGAGAATAGCACAAGTAACTACAGCTTTATCTGGACTAGACAAGGACGAACAAGCAAGGCTGATAACTGAAGCTAAGATGAAAGGAGTATCTTTATTAGAGGCTAAAAAAGACGAGGACTTTCTACTTTGGAAGAAAGCTCATAGTGATAAAGTCGAATTAGACAAACAAAACTTAACGCCCTCGACTAAACAAGACTCTGCTGAAGGAGAAAAACCAGTTTCCGAAATGTCTATTGAGGAAAAGGATAAACACTTTCAAAAGATAGGTCTTATTCGAAAGCCTAAAAGATGGCAGAAAAAATAAGCAAATTCGTTTAGGGAGGGATTAAATAACAATGGCAACAAGAAGTGAAATAAGTGCAATAACTCCAGATATTTGGAGTGAAGTACTACAAGTCCCTCTTTACAAATCATTGGTAGCTATGGATGTCTGTAATCTTGATATGAGGAAGCAATTAACAGTTGGAGACAGAATTAACAAAAGTTACTTCGGTGACTTGTCTGCTCAAACTTATCTTCCTGGTACAGGATTCTCGGCTCAAACCCCTGACTTTACTCTTGAATATATTGATATCAAGACTAAAGAGGTTGTCGCAATTTATGTTGACGACTTAGAAGCATTACAAGCCAACGTTAGTGTTGGAATGGAAATGGCAGAGGAAATGGGTTACAGATTGAAAGACGCTATAGACACCGCAGCTTTAGCATTGGTTGTTAAAGGTGAAACTAAAGACGCTGCTGATATGGATGTTAATGGTGTGGACACAAGAGCTTTGTGTGCTACCACAGCAAACATTATCAACGTGTTTAGTAGAGCCAGAAAAGAATTAAGAGACAACAACGTAAGAGAAAATGGCGACTGGATTGCTATTCTATCTACGACTGTTGCTGCCTTAATTGAGTACAAAGCAGCCAACGTAGGTTACAGTGTAGCAGACAGTACCTTAAGAAATGGTTATGTCGGAGACTTTATGGGGTTCCATATTTATGTTTCCAATAACTTACCTTCTGGTAATGTTACTGCTAACGCAGATGTTTCTGCAGCGTGTAGCACAGAAACTGGTGCAGCTGACTACCTATACTTTGGTAAGCAAGGTGCAATCGATTTGGTATTACAAAAGGCTCCTAGTATGGTTATTAAAGACCGTTCTGGATTCTTGGGTAAGAACTTCGTTACGTCTACAATCTGGGGTCAAAAAGTGTTCAACAAGAATGCTTCTAGATTCATAGTTGTACCTACGAGGAATGATGTATAGTAATTAACATTTAATTATCGTTTGTAGGTGGAAGAAATAGACGCTTTCTACCTACGGCGTCTGTAAATAATATGAATATAAATAAGTACTTTGATGATATCATCATCAAGTTCTACAAGCATAAGGCTCGTAGAAAACTATTGGCTACTAAGAGAGAAGACTTAGCAGTCTTTATGATTATGGAAAACTATCTTATCAAGCAAGTTATGGCTGGTAATACAGCTAGGAGAGAAGAATTAGTCGAAATGCAGAAGAAGATAGAGGAGTTCGAGAAGTTTATTAAATTTATTAAAGAATTAAAATGAATATACTTTATATATTAGATAGTCCTTATGCTTTTAGAGGCGGTTGCTGGTTTTATAGAAATCACTTACCTGCCGAAGCATTAAGAAATAGAGGACACGATGTTTCATTTATTTCGCTAGGCTCTAATGTCCCAGAGAAATGGATGAGTTGGCCAGACACAGTAGTGTTTAGCAGATACTACCCTAGAGACCCCTTAATCCTTATGAGAGAGTACAAGAGACTAGGTAAGAGGGTTATGTACGAGGTAGATGACGACCTATGGACAGTTAATCCTGACAATCCATCGGCTGGAGTTTCAGAAGTAAAACAAAGACAGTATGAACATATGATGAAAGAGGTTGACGGCATTACTACTACGACTGAAATCTTAGCTAAGAAACTTAGGAAGTTTAACAAGAATGTGTTTATTTGCCCTAACGCAATAAATTACAGTCTTATAGGTGAGAGATTGCCCGATAACGAAGTTTTAAGAATAGGTTATTCGGGAGCAGCTTCACATTGGGGAGACTTACAGCTTATATCAGAAGCATTAAAGGACATACAAAAGAGACACAAGTTTCAGTTTGCTATACAGGGTATGACTGGAAGCCCATTAGAGTCTGAAATGTTTATGTATGAGAGATTAATGACACAAGGACTAAAGCCAGAGAAGAACCTATACTTTAAGACAGCACTACAATGGTTCACCTCTCTTAAAGGTTTAGACTGGTTTCATATTCCGTTCTATCCGCCAGAAATGTTCCCTGCTATTATGAGGAAAGCTAACTTTGATATTGGTTTAGCTCCGCTAAAAGACAATAAGTTTAATCACTCTAAGAGCTGTGTCAAGTTCTACGAATACGCAGCCGCAGGTGCAGTAACATTAGCTTCTGATGTCCATCCATATAAAGATGAGGTAGGATATACCGCTAAAGCTAAAACAAAAGAATGGGTTAAGAAGTTAGAAAAACTAATAGTAGACAAAAAGTTTAGAGCTAAACTTCTAAAGAAACAACAGGATTGGGTTAAAGAGAATAGAGACCTAAGTAAGGTTGTCCTTAAATGGGAAGAAGCTTTCGATAAAAAATAAGATGAATAAAATACCACATATCGATTTTAATGAGAAAGTTAATCTAGATATTGGGTGTGCTGATAAAACAGAGAAGGGCTATCTTGGAATAGATAACAGGGATTGCGGACAAGCTATTGTCTGGGACGTAACCAAAGGGTTACCTTTCCCTGATGACTCTGTTGATAAAATAAGAACTTCTCACTTTCTTGAACACTTATCTGTTGATGAGGAGTTTGAGTTCTTAAAGGAGGTCTTAAGGGTCTTAAAAGTGAAAGGAAATATGAACAACAGACTTCCACACTCAGATGCTAGAAGTGCTTTCTTTCCAGGACACAAGTCCTTTTGGAACGAACAGAAAGTAGAGGCTTTTACAAGGTCTGGACTACCCAAGTTTATTATCTTAGATAACCAGAAAAAGGGAGACGAATTATTCTTTGCTATTCAAAAATTATGAAACTCAGTATTGTAGTCCCTACTTATAATAGGGCGGTCTTAACTAAAGACTGTATAAGGGAAAATATGAAGAATGCTGGAATACCTGCTGACCAGATTGAGTGGGTATGGATTGATGATGGCTCTACAGATGGGGTCAAAGAAGTAATGAGAAAACTATGTCCAGATGTCTCTGTTATGAGAACCTACAACTTAGGAATAGAGAAGACTGTGAATCAAGGCTATGCTCTTGCTACAGGTGATTGGATTTTTAAGATGGATAATGATTTCTTGATGCCACCTAACTGGGCTAAGGTAATACTAAAATACCTAGAAGCTATACCAGAAACAGCCGTTATAGGAATACCTCTAGAGCAATATAAGAAGCGTAATTGGATTGATGAAATGGAAATACTTAATGGACTAGAGATTTTTCCAGCCAAGATGATTATGGGTTTCTATGGGTTTTCTAGGGCTTTCTTTAAGAAAGTAGGCTACCTTAACGAAGATATGCACTACTACTCTAGTTCTGATATGTATTGGTCTGCTAGGGCTATGAAGACTGGAGAGTTAATCTATTATATTCCAAGAATAGAGGGACTACACTTAGGACATAGTAACCTTAATAGTGGCTTAGAGATATTAGACCCAGATAGGGCTAAGAAAAATATAGCTAGAGAAACTACTGTTGTAATCACTAAAGAGCAACAAAAGGTATTAGATACTATTTATTATAATCCTTTTATATGATTACCTTTGACGATATCAATAAGTCTCAAATGTCAATAGCATACCCTTACCTTAAAAAGAGAGACTTGACAGCTATGTGTTTTGTTCCAACTGACTTTATAGGAAAGAAAGGAAGATTAAGCTGGAGAGACCTTAGAACATTACAGAAAAATGGTTGGGAAATAGCTTCTCATACTAAGAGCCACGTTGACTTGACAATGGTTCCAATAGATGTTGCTAAAGAAGAAATAATGGGAAGTCAAAGAGTGTTAAGGGAACACGGATTTAAAGCTAATGCCTTTGCCTACCCATATGGAAGATACAACCAAGAGATTGTAAATATAGTCAAAACGTGCTATGATTGGGGTAGAGCAGTTCAATTAAACGATGGAACCAGATGGACAATACCAATAGGAGACAAGATGGTTTTATTCCACTCAATAGACGAACCAGATGTGATAAGTAATATCTCTTTAAGCAGGTTTGAAAGAGCTATAAATAATTATTTGATACTACAATGTCAGCAATAATTATAGCAGCAGGTAAAGGAAAGAGATGGAAGAACTACTTTGGAGACTCCAAGTGTTTCATAGAAATAGAAGGAGAAACACTACTACGAGATAGATGATTTCACAGAAGACTTTGATTTTCCAAAAGACTACGAACAATGGATTAGTCGTTATAAAAGGTTAAAAAATATAATATGAAGATTTACTTAGGAGACCATAATAATGTGCTAGTAGACTTAAAGGAACACTTTGAGCTAGTAGAAAGTATTGCTGAAGCAGAAGCAGTAGTTCTCTGGCAAGACGTTGTTAGCTTAAGTAGAAGTATCGTTAGGTTGGCTCACTCAGAGGGTAAGAAAGTTATTATAGTCCAGCACGGCAGACACTCCACTATGGATTATTGTCCACCAGCTAACTATCAATTTATCTCTGATAAGATATGTGTATGGGGACAACAAGACGTAGATAGACTATTAGACAACGATTTTGATAAAGATAAAATTGTTCTTACTGGCACAACTGTATTTAGTCATTTAAAATCAAGGAGAAAACACGAAGGGAAGAATGTAGTTTTTGTTCTAGCTCATCAAGATTGTGAAATAGAAGAAAACAAAGAAGTGGCTGAAGCTTTAAGAAAGATTAAAGGAATAAAGGTTATCACTAAAGGAATAGATGTTCACGAAGCTAATGGCTTTGATAACTATGTTTCCTCTCACAGAGATGAAGATAATCACCTAGATATATGTGCAGATGTTCTGAGAGATGCAGATATTGTTGTCTCAATTAAAGATGATACTTTTTCCTTACTAGCTTATTCATTAGATATACCAGTTATAATTCCTAAAGTATGGAAAAGTAGAACTATGCTAGGTAGAGAGTCCCAAGAAACATACACAGACGCTTGTGAATTAGTCGATTTACAAGATTTAGAAAAGGCTATCAAAAGAACACTTAAAAACCCTGATAAGAGAAAAGAGCAAAGAAGAAAGGTTGCAATAAATGAGGGTGGTGTTCATATAATAAATCCATTAAAAAATATAATAGATGTCATCAAATAAGATAGTAGCATTAATAATAGCTAAAGGTGATAGTAATAGATTACCAAATAAGAATAGTTTAGCTTTTAAAGGCTTACCTATGTTTGTTCATAATGTACAAAAGTGTACAGGACTGTTCAACGAGGTCTATGTTAGTTCAGATAGCACTCCTATACTAGAGACTGCTAAACAACACGGAGCAATAGCTATTAAGAGACCTAAAAGGCTATGCGGAGAAACACCAAGCATTATGGTTTTTGACCACGCACAGAAGACTATGAAAGCAGATATAGTTGTAGCAGTTCAAGCTAATTCTCCTACGATAGACATTGAGCTTATTAGGAGCACCAAGCTTATAATGGAGACAGGTAGGTTTAACGAGCTAATGACAGCTAACCCTGATAGAAAGATTATAGGCTCAATCTGGGCTTTAAAGAAAGAGAAAATATCAAACTATGGAGACTTTTACATCTTTCGTCCAGATGTAACCTTAATTGACAATTCTGTTGACATCCACACAGAGGATGATTATGACAGAGCTGTTAAACAATATGAAAACAATTTGCTTTGATTTAGACGGAACCATTTGCTCAAAGGAGAGGATTTACAATAAACAATACGCCGAGCCTAATAAAAAATTAATTAAGAAAATAAATGAATTGTACGATTTGGGTAATAGCATTATTATCTTTACTGGTAGGAATTCACTAGAGTGGAGAGCCACTACAGACTGGCTAAAGAAGAACAGAGTTAGTTATGACCAGTTGATAATGAACAAGCCTTACTATGACGAATACATAGGAGATAAAGCAATAAACATAGAAGATTATGAGTAAAACAGTTTTAATTACAGGTGGTGCTGGGTTCTTTGGACAGAGATGTGCCGAGATAATCTTAAAGGAGTATCACCCTAAAGCAGTACGCATCTACGATAATAGAGAGTTTGGAATAGTAGAAATGCAAAGGAAATTTAAAGATAAGAGATTAAGGTTTCTTATAGGAGATGTTAGAGATAAGAATAGACTTGACAAGGCTATGAAAGATGTTGATATAGTTATTCACGCAGCAGCCTTGAAGCACGTTCCTATATGTGAATATAACCCAGAAGAAGCTGTTAAGACAAACATAGATGGAGCTAGAAATGTTATTGATTGTGCTAAAGACAATAACGTGGACAAGGTAATGATGATTAGCACAGACAAGGCAGTTCACCCAGTTAACCTCTATGGAGCTACTAAAATGGTTTCAGAGAAATTATTTATACAAGGTAACATAGGTGGTAATACAAAGTTCAGCTGTAGCAGATACGGAAACGTATTAGGCAGTAGGGGAAGTGTAATCCCTTTATTTAAACAGCAAAAAGGAACAGAGATTACCATTACAGACGAGAGGATGACAAGGTTTTGGATTAGCCTAGACGATGGAATTAACTTTGTTCTTAATTCTATAAAGGAAATGAAAGGTGGAGAAATCTTTATTCCTAAAATCCCTAGTATGAAGATAATAGACTTAGCTAATGCAATAGCCCCAAATACTCCTAAAAAGATTATAGGTATGAAACCAGGAGAGAAATTAAATGAAATGCTTATATCTGAAGAAGAAACTTATCACGCTAAAGAGTTTGAGAAATACTTTGTTATAGAGCCACAATTCTCTTTTTGGGGAGACGATATTGGTGGAAACTCTTTTGGAGATAGGAGTGGTTATACTAGCGATAAAAACAAGCGTTGGATTACTAAAGAAGAAATTAAACAAACCTTAATATGAACCCATATCAAGTAGTAGATGATTTTGAGAAAGCAGTAGCAGAATATGCTGGAGCTAAATATGCTGTAGCAGTAGAGTCTTGTACGAGTGCTTTATTACTGGCTATGAAGTATTACAGGGTTGATGAAGTTACCCTACCCAACAAGACTTATGTAGGTGTAGCTCACTCAGTTCTACACGCTGGTGGTAAATGTGTGTTTAGTGATTACGAGTGGAAAGGAGCCTATCAACTAAATCCTTACCCAATAATAGATAGTGCTAGGAGATTTCATAGAGATATGTATGTTCCTGGAACTCTGTATTGTTTATCCTTTCATTGGGCTAAACATATTCCAATAGGTAGGGGTGGTATGATTTTAACAGACAACAAAGAAGCCTATGAGTGGCTAAAGAGAGCAAGACTAGATGGTAGAAAAGCTGGAGTGCCACCAAAGGAAGATACTTTTGATGTTCCAGGCTACCACGTTTATATGATACCAGAGTTAGCAGCAAGAGGTCTTATGTTTATGAGCCTAAATAAAAACAAAGACTTTGAAGATTTACCAGAGGACAATTACGCCGACTTGTCCAAGTTTAATATATTTAAAGACTAT
>Ga0208769_1000942_pt1 | contig 13400 bp, 13 predicted proteins | sample AntAceMetag02UKC_FD_184768 | JGI IMG/M metagenome (GOLD analysis project Ga0208769, IMG submission 184768) | Saline lake microbial communities from Ace Lake, Antarctica- Antarctic Ace Lake Metagenome 02UKC (SPAdes) (version 2) | ecosystem: Environmental > Aquatic > Non-marine Saline and Alkaline...
ATATTTATATTGAGAGATTGCATAACTCCATAAGAGAGAGAACTAAAACTTTTAGAGGATTCCACGGCTCAATAGAATCCGCAGATTCTATAATGAAAGGCTACGAAATATTTTATAACTTCATTCGGAAACATCAGAGCATAAATTGTTGCCCTTATGAATTGGCGACTAATATAAAATTAAATAATCCTAATAAGTGGCTTGGGTTAATTGAAGCCTCTAAAACTATTTAAAATGAAGAAGATTAAGAAGTATATGGGAGAGGGATTTAGAACACTGGATTTATTCGCAGGAGTAGGCGGTATAAAGTTGGGCTTCGATAAGGCAGGATTTAATACAATTTTCTCTAATGATTATGAGCCTTCTTGCGAACACACATTTAATCTTAATCACGATGATATTAAAATTACCATAGGCGATATAACTAAAATTCCTATTGACGAATTACCCGAATTTGATATTTTACTCGGTGGCTTTCCATGTCAGCCGTTTTCTGTTGCAGGATATAGACAGGGTTTTAATGACGAGAGAGGACGAGGAAATTTATTTTTTAGAATAGCGGAAATTATCGATAAAAGAAAACCTAAAGTTATAATGCTTGAGAATGTTAAAAATCTAAAAGGACACGACGAAGGAAAAACATTTAGGATAATTAAGCAAACTTTAGAAGATTTAGGCTATCACATAAAGGCAGAAATTCTAAACGGAATGACACACGGAAACCTTCCACAAAATAGAGAGCGTATTTTTATTGTAGGATTTTTAGATAAAGAGAAAGCCGATAAGTTTAATTTTCCCGACAAGATTCCATTAACTTCTAACTTTAAAGATGTCTTAGAGAAAGAGGTAGATGATAAATATTATTACAATGATAAGCCACTATTTGAGAGAATTAAGGACGATATTAAATCAAAAGATACGGTTTATCAGTGGCGTAGAAAGTATGTCAGAGAGAATAAAAGTGGCGTATGCCCTACCCTAACGGCTAATATGGGGACTGGCGGACACAATGTCCCAATTATTAAAGATGATAAAGGAATAAGAAAACTAACGCCTTTAGAATGTTTTAGACTGCAGGGCTTCCCTTTTAATTGGAAGATTCCACAGATAGCAGATTCAAAACTTTATCATCAGGCAGGGAATAGCGTTAATGTCCCAGTAATAGAAAGAATCGCAAAAGAGATAATGAGAGTTTTGACAGAATAATTTTTTTGATTAATTACCAACCGCTAACTTAACAATGTATTATTATCGTTACATTTAAATATCAGGAAGGCTTTATAGTTATATCACCTCTTTTTCCCTTAGGAGAGAGGTTAGGGAACTTTCCTTAACTATCTCTTATGGGTTTTATAATATTTAATTTTTTAACTGATTTTTTAATGCTTCATTCTCAGTCTTTAAAACTTTTATTTCTTCTTCATATTCTTTAATAGTTTTTTCAATATCTTTTGCATCTTCAAAGAAAGACTTAGATTTCTGCCTTAATTTATCGGCTAAAATTAATCCATTTTTCATGGGTTTTGTTTCCTCCCTTTCGTTAACATACTTGTTCCTCTTGATAATAAACCTTTTGATTAAAGTCCATAACTTGAACATAAGTTATTTCTCCTTTAACAGTTATTTCTCTAGGTAAACCATCTGAGCAACGATAGGTATAAATTAAACCCTGAGGAAGTTGATAAATATATGCATTTGCTACTGAATATATTGGTCTATATTCTCCATTATCAGTTCCTATTAAAAGAAGGTCTTCATTTAATCTTAAATAAGTAAATTCTCCATTTCCTTTTACATTTGTTTGGTCAATTATTGCGGTTACAAATAACAATCCTTTAACTGCATAAACAACTACAATTAATAATGCGACTAATATAATTATGAAAAACCAACCAGTTCTCTTTCTTTTTCCTTGTGTTTTTACTTTCATATTCTTATATAAAAAATTTAAATAAATTGATTATTCCCCTCCCAATTGTTGTTGTAAAAAACCAGTATCCTATAATGAGAATTGCAATTAATAAAAGTATCATATCACTTTTACTTCCGTTTCCAGGTGTTCTTACCATATTAATTTAACCCCATTAACCATTTAGATGCAGATACTATTCCTTTAACTAAAGATAAGTCTGTAAACCATTCCCAGCCCATAGCAATTCCCCACCAAGCCAATATAATTAAACAAGGAACAATTACTATCCATAATAATAATCCTAATTGTGCTTTTTTATTTGCCATTTTATGTTTGAAAACCTCCCGCATACCAAGTTTTTTTCTTCTTACCGCCTGATAAAAATAAAATTACTCCGCTTATTAAAACTAATGTGCTAACTACAAAAAAGCCAACAGTATCGCTCCATCTAGTGGTTATTGAAGTAATCATATATCCTATTGGTCTAAAGAAATAATCATCAATTACCCCGCCAATAGTTTTAAAGAATTGTCCAACTGCTCCAGTTTTATCAATTAGTTTATCTATTAGTCCATCTTCTTCTGGAGTTTCATCATCTCCTCTTGAACTTCCTCCTCCTCCTCCCCCTAGATTATCGCTCCAGTCTGATTCCGCACCAACTATTGTGTCAAAACTATAAAGGATTACATCTGAGCTATTAATTGATGGAACTTTGAAATAAATATAATCAATATTTCCGTCTCCATCATCATCTACAGTTGGATAAATTCCTCCATTATAATCAGAGTTTGTTTGGCTATAAAGAGTTGAGGATACAATGCTCCAACTAGAACAAGTGCTTCCTCCATAAGTATGCCCCGCACTACATACTTTCATTTGAACAATATAAGCGGTTCTATCGTAAGCGGTTCTTACTGGAAATTTAAACCAAGTATTATTTATCTCAGAAGAAAGATTTTCTGTTTTTACCCAAAATAATCTCTCATTTTGAACTCCAACATCTCCATATTTAACAATTACTGAATTATTTATTTTATAAACTAAATCGTTTGTAAAAGATAAAGTATTTGTTTCAGTATTATTAAAAGCGTCAGTTGTCCAGTTTGGTTCTGTGTCATTATCTGTAAAATTAATAGTTGAATTATCTAATAATGCATAAATACTTATTGGATAAGTATCTGTGATTGTGGTGTTTAATTCTAGGTTATTAATATACGCATATCCCTCTGTTACGGTTGTTAATATTTTCTTTAGGGTTATTGAATAATTTATATCACTTGAAGAGGTATTAAAATAATTTGTTTTTGACATTGAGGTATTATAATCGGGGTTTGTTTCTGTGGTTGTTGCTTTACTAACATTAGTTGAAAAGGAATAAGTATAACTATTCCCTGCAAGGTCATAACTGGTTATACTAATATTATTTGTATAGCCATCAACATAAGTTATGTTTCCATACCATAATTCAGTATTTGTTATATTTTGCGTTAAGTTACCTTGAGCAACATCATTAAGATTAAAATTAATATAACTTGGATTTGTTTCAGTTTGGTTTAAAGTCATAGCATAAGTTCTTCCAGCTAAAAGATTACTTAAAGAAGTTGTTATTGTATTAAAGATAGGAATATTTTTATCAACAATTATAGTCCAATTATTTGAAGTTAAAATAGTTGCTTTATCTGTTTGATTAGCCAATGGGGTTAAAGTTACATTTCCGTCATATTGTTCTGTTTTGAAAATGTTTATTATTTTTCCTTCTGTTGTGTTGTGGTATGCCCTTAAATCTAAATCTTCTTGAAGAACATTTGTTGTATTATCATAACTAATATTTAAAGCCATATAATCAGGAGTTCCACTAATGTCTGTTAAAACAGCAATAGCTGTTCCATTTTTTAAATATATTGACTCTCTTCTATCTGACTCAACAAAATACATTTCGTTAATATAAGCAGTATCTGAATTACTTGCATCTGCAGAAACAGTTATGGTATTAGATGTTAATAATTGTGAAGAAGTTACATCAAAAACTGCACTTTTCCAAGCTCCCGTTCCTCCCGCAACGGCAGAAATTGTTCCAACCTCATATCCATTAACATAAATTGTTAATATTGCGTTTAGTTCAGCATAAGATATCATTAAATAATTTGTTTGGGTATCGTCATTTATTGCAAATTCGTGATAGGTTACTGAGTCTGCAAGGTAAGAAGTTGCGTTCTTTCCATAAACTACTGCTTCGTCTAGTTCTAAAATATTAACATAAGATATTGCATTAGTGTTTATTTCATAAGTAGTTAAATAAGTCATAATAACATTTTCAGTTGTTATTTTACCGCCTTGGTCAGAATGAAATATAAAAGGAACACTACAATATTGTCCATCTAAAGAACAACCTGTGCAATTACAAGCCCCATCATTTAAAGCGGAGTTCATTTGTGCACTTAAATTATTTGTTTTAGTAGTTGTTGAATATTCTCCAGTATAGTTCCATTCTCTTGTTTCATCTGGTGTTCCAACTTCCAACCATAAATTAGAAGGATAACTGGTTGTTATATTTAAGTTTCCAAAATTTATTTTTCCTATACTATCTGAAGAAATAATTAAAGGGATTAAACAATTATCTCCGTCTAGTGAAGCACTTGGATAATTACAAGCTCCGCCATTTAAAATAAGATTTATTGAAGATGATAAGTCATTAGTTTTATTATTTGTCAGATTAAATTCTCCAGTATGAGTCCAAATTGTTTGATTACTTAAATATAATGTTAAATTATTTGGATAAGATACTAAATCATATTGCCATATATCTCCAGATTCTATACTAAAAATCTTTGTTCCATCTGGGCTTAATGCAACGCCACATAAATCTGTTCCGCCAGTTGTTAATGTGGTGGCAGTATATACTGCTGTTGATATATCCCACGGTGTTGCTAAAACATATTTATGAATTTTATCTCCCCAACGGTCTGCTTCAAACAAATATTTTCCATTTGGACTGAAAGTTATACCCGTTCCCCCATAATCCCCGTTTTTTGTTAAATTATTTCCGTTAAGCGTTGCAGAAGATAAATTAAAAGGGTCAGATAAAGTATATTCATAAACAGTTGAACTTGGTGATTCATAAAATCTTGTTCCATCTGGACTCATAAATATATTCCAAGTATTACCGACTAAGCCAAGACTTCCTGCGTCTTGAGTTAATGTTGAAACATCCCACGGTGTAGACATTGAATATTGATATGCCCTCTTATCAGTATAATGACTACCGAACATTTTTGTTCCGTCTGGGCTAAAAGAAAGACCTTCTTCTACTGGATATATTGACCCGCTCCAATGAGGAACCGCAGTTGAAATATTCCAAGCGGTAGTTAAATTATATGCAAATAAGTAACTATTACCAGATACAAACATTTTTGTTCCATCAGGTTTAAAAGTTAAAGCACGAGCATTTACATGAGCCCCAATATGATTATTATAAATAGCGGTGGATAAATCCCATGCAGAAGTTAAACCGCTTAAATTAAAATATGATTCAGTAACATTTGAGTATCTTGGAATTTCTAAATAATAAGTTTTATTTCCTGCAGCGGTATGTGTATAATTTTGAGTATCAGTAATTGAATTATATTTATAAAGATTATAAATTTCTGTGGCGGTTAAAACTTTATCATAAATTAAAACTTCATCTATTTTTCCATCAATAAAATCAGAACAAACTCTATTAAATCCACTTGAGCCTATGCTTAATGGATTTGAATTTGTATCTATTGCTCCGAGTGTTAAATTATTTACAACTGTTGCATTAAAGGGTGAAAAATCAAATGTTCTATATAAGGTTGAGTTATCTAAAATACCATTAACATAAATTTTTGCTTCTCCATTACCTTGATTATATGTTCCAGTTATTAAATACCAAGTATTTTCTTCAAGACTTGTGGTTGTTCTAACAAAATGTTGTGAACCATTACTTGCAAGTTCCATTCTTACTGCCTTTTTACTATCTCCAAAAAGACCAGTTGAACTATTGGTATCTAATAAAAGCCCATACATAGTATATGGCTCAGAAGATACTGTATGAGATTTTGCAACTATTCTTCTGTAATTAACATAATTATCTAAATTAATCCAAGCAGATAATGTTATATTTCCGCTAATATTTAAACTATCTGAATTATCTGTTAAAATGCAATCATTAGTTCCATCAAAATCATAAGCACTTCCAAAGGCGTGAGTAGTAGTTGAAGTTGAACCACTATTTGTTCCGTCATTGCTATATATAGAAGAATCTTCAAAATTTCCATTTAAATTATACCAAGCTTTTAAGTTTGTATCGGTAGTGTCTATGATACTATTAAAAAATAGATGATTATCATATTGTCTTAATCCAGTAATATTTAAAAATGCTTCTGTAACATTTGCATAACGATTAAGTTGTATTAAAAATGTTTGATTTGAATTATTATGAAATGTTGTATTTGTTGAATTAGATTGTCCATAAAAATTGGTTATAGATAAACCCGAAACAAAAAATATACTTAAAAGAAGAAGAGCAAAAGCTAAACAAATCCCGAATATCTTTAGTTGTTTTTTACCTTGTTTCATCATTTTTAATAGCCTTCTTTGATTTATAACAGCTTACCTTCATTTGGTCAAGCTTACAATACTCATAATCATCCCATATTACCGCCCAACGATGTGCAGCCATAATTCCGCTAATTCCTTGATATGTTCTTGTTGTTGCTTTTACATTAAGCCCCTGTGCTAATCTTTCGTATAAAAAGGCATAATCCCTACAATCTCCGCCAACCTTTTGAATATCTTCAATAGTTAAATTAATTTTATCATCTGTTATAGTATAATTATAAAAGGTTCCAATATTCTCAACTAAACATTGTGCAGTTTCTTTTAAATTCAAAAGCTTACAATTATTAATTATTTCTTCTTCCGTTGTTGGGATTATTTCAGGTTTAAAGCTAATATTTAAACGAAGGTTTCCAGTCATAGTTTCTTTTAATTGTAAATTATAATCATCTTCCATTCCTTTAATACTATCATTATATTCTCCTTTTAACAAATAATTACCCGCCAAAACTCCAAAAGAAAATACTGCTCCAAGTATCATTATAATAGAAACAAAGTTAAGAATTTTATCTTTCCTTTTTAGTTTTTCGTTTTTTTTTACCATTTAACTAAAAGCTCTCAAGCCCCCCCCACTCCATAGTGTTGGACTAATAGTATCAATTATTTCTGTTCCAACATAAGTATCTTCTTTAGTGTCTGACTCTATTACGCATTTCTTTAATTGTTCTGCAGTTGGTTTGCCTGAGCCTTCCTTAATTATACTTCCATCTAAGCAAACATATTGTTCAGTTCTTATTGGTTCTAGTTCTTCGCATACATAACTATAACCACTGAATAAACTTCCAGACCATTTACATTCTCTTTGCGGGGTTATTTTATATCTTATTTCCGCCCTATCTAAACCATCGTCATCTTCAACTAATACTGTTACTTTTATTGGAACATCATTTATTGTTCCTGAACTTTTTGCATAATCTTTAATTTCCCCATTATCTTCTAAACCAACGCTTGGAACCCTAAATTTAAAATCATACGCACCTGGATTTATCCATAATCTATTGGTTTTAAAACTATAATCATCTGTTTCTCCGTCAGGGTATTCTACATTTACCTCAAGGTTTACGCCCTCTGCAATATGATTTCCTTTATTAAGTAATCTTATTTCTAAAGCATAATCAAATCCTGAAACTCGTGAGTGAGTGCTTGGGCAATTTATACAATAAAAATCAATACTTGCAATATCTACATCGTGATATAACGCCCCGCCACCCGCTGAAGGTGTAATATAAGAGGGGTCTTGTTTTACAACTGGGTCTGGCATAGAACCGCTACCCCAAGGATTATATGTTTGACTTCCTCCGTCATTACCGCCACCGCCACTTCCCCCAGAAGAACCGCCACTTCCTCCGCCTAAATAATTACTATTACTGTTTTGAGAAGAACCGCTCGAAGAACTACCACCGCCCCCTCCAAACCAACCTTTAACAGTATCAACAACTCTAGAAACCCAACCGCCAACAGAACCGACAGTGTCTGAAAACCAACCTGCAGAAACGGGGGGAATACTAATGACTAAAAATAAAAGAGTAAAAACTACAAGAAACCTAATTGCACTTTTTTCGTTTTTTTTTTGGATAACATTTTTCATTTATTATTTCCTTTTAGCTCTGACTTTCTTAACTCCGCCGAAGATTAGCATAACTCCAATTCCAGAAGCTAAACCAAGCAACCATCTCCACGCAGCAGATATTGCTAAAGAAGAACCGCCAACGAACCAAGCAACGATAATTAGGATTAAACCTACTACAAATCCCCAAGGAATACTTATTCTTGATTTAATTGCCATTTTTATTTGAACCCCTTAGTTGTTTTTAATTTTGCGTCTATTTTGCTAATTCCTTGTTTGCTTTTTCTTCCAAGGAAACTCATTGGAATACTGATTATAAACCATATTGCTTTAAGTATTAATAGCCCAATAGATAGTAGTATTCCCCAAAAGAAAAATACAAATGCAATTATTGCAATTAATATAACTATCCACATCAAAGAGCCTAACCATAAAAGAGAGAATGCCATTTTAAGAAAAACCTCCAGTTAGTTTTTTAACTGTTCTTTTAGCCCTTCTTTTCTCATTTTTCATTGTTTTTTTTAGTGTGTTTGCCATGTGATTTGGTGATAACTTACTAAGTTTTTTAATTGCCATTTTATGGTTTCCTCCTAAGGAATGGTGTAAGACTTCCAGCTACGAAAACTCCCCATAAAATCATTGTAATACTTGCAGATAAGGCAGGGGCTAATACAAAGAAAATTCCTTGCCCTTCCCAAACTGGTTCTCCAACAACATCTATATCACTATGTCCTGTCGCCATACAACCCTTAAAACTGCTTTTTCCTAAGTGCCATATTTCGCTACCTGAACATTTAAATAAACTTAAAACTTGATTTGCACTATTTCCAAACCAAGATATTAAATTTTCCTGAGCTACTGGGTAAACTGCCCCATAAACTGTATGACATGCTTTTGGGTTCGAGCTACCTATACAAGAAGCACTTTCTGTGTAACCCCCATATAAATCTCCATCTAAATTCTTAATATCTGTTAGTTGATTTAATGCTTGTGGGCTTACCGATGGAGCGTCAGATGGAACTAATGCAACAAAACTAAATGTTACTCTATCACCTGGTCTTAACCCTGTTTCTCCAATCGCACATTCAACAACATTAACATTCCCTTTTAAATAACCGCCAATATCTTTCCAAAAGCTTCCAGCGTTTGGTCTTTCGCATTCCCCTTTAGATAAACCACTTTTTGTTCCACTACTTAATAAAACTGTAACAACATCAGAAACTGAATTTCCTAACTCTTTATTTAATCTACTAATACAACCACTATCTACTTCATCCCCGCAATAGCCCTTAATTGCCGTCCTAAAATAAGGCATATCAACTATTTTAATACATTGCCAAGAATAAACATTTGCTTCTTTTCCTCCATTCATATCTCTTAATCTATCTCGAACATTATTTGGCAAGTATTTACTCATCTCAACATAACCGCAACTTCTTCCTTCTAAAGTTTTACTAACCTGTTCCCAGAATTGTCCATTGCTTAAACCCAATAAAAACATAACTTTTTGATAACCGCTCATCATTCCCCAAACATCAACCCGTCTTCCGTCTGCCATAATAACCTGAATATCTTTATCTACTGCAAGTTGTAAGGCGTAAACATCTGCGGGTAAATCAATTTTATCAAAAGGATAACCCAATTGGTCTCCAATATTTTCTAAAGTAAATTCGATAACAACAGGTTGTCCTCCCGCAGCGTAAGGATTATTTATCCTAATAGCTTGAATTGCACCCAAAGAAGAAGAAATCACACCTTTTGGTTCTGGCTTAACAGTAAAATCTACATCAAATTGAGGTTGAATACAACCTCTTCCTTCAAGATAAACTTCTCCAATTTGGCAACCATTTTCAATCATTTCATCTTGTGCCATAACCGTTGGAGCAAAAGAAAATATAAACATAAAGCATAGAACTAGAACTGATAAACTGCCGAATACACGATTTTTATTGTTACTTTTTCTTACCATTTTTGCTTACCTATATAAGGGGTTTGTCCTTTATAAAAGTTTTTATTTCTTTAAACTCGTTTAATATTATAAGTTTAAGCCAAAAGCACTACCTGCTTTCAACATTATATCATAAGGAATTTTAAGCATAGTAATATATCCTTGTTGTTTCTCATTTACTTCCCATGAATAATTTGTAGTTGGAAAATATGAATCATTTTGAATAGTTATCTTAATAGAACTTAAATCTTGATATCCTGTAACACTTGAATATTTTTTAACCAATACTGTTTCATCAAATGCTGTTCCACTTCCAGAATAAATTGTTCCATTTCCGTTTACAATAGAATAATCTGCATAAACTTCATTTCCATCTGTATTTCTAAACTTATTTTTAATAGTATTATATATTGGAACATCCCATCCAGCAAGATAACCAGAAAATGTAAAAGAATCAGATATTGAATCAATAAAACCCAAATTCATAACTCCTAAAAAAGCAAAACCTAAATCTCCATTACATTCTAAATAACCATTTGTTAAAATTCCCGAAACTGTTGCTAAGGTTGGAACAAAACAAAATGTATTATGTTTTAAAACAACTCTTTCACTATTTTCAATATGAATTCCTCCTCTCCAATAACCATTATTTGCTGAAATTAATGTATCAATTTTATCAAAATATGTTACTGCCCCTCTGCCATTTGTAAAAAACTGCCCAGATGGTTGTGAATTTTCAAAAAACACATTAGTCATATTAGATTCACAAAAAAAGTTTGATGCTATACTTCTATCTGCAATATTAGTTTTTATTCCATTTTTCTGATAACTCATTGATTTAAATGCAGAATTATCTATATTAATCCAAGTATCAGAATTATAATTTGGAAATGTAAGAGTAACGGGTGGTGCTTTTTCATTGCAAGAACCAATTAATAAATCATTATCCATCCCCATAATCGTCATTCCTTCAGATGCATTACCTGTAATAGAAAATTGAACTCCTTCTAAATCTATTAAACTATTATTTGCATAAACTATTGCGGGCTGTGAACTATTCATTAAAGACGAATATCCATAAAAGCTTAAAATAGCATCTTCCCAAAGAACTTTTTCTGTATTATTTAAATAAATATGGCATAACATTTCAAAAACTCTTGTTTTATTCATATAGGTTGTATTTGCTTTACTCATGTGACATTCAGGATATTTTAATAATTCATCTCTAAATTCTGTGAAATTATCATTTGTTTCTAAAACAGTTGCTCCCCATTTTGTTATTTTACTCGTTGAAGCAGATACTGAACTAATCAAAAATAATCCTAATATTAAAAATACAAAAAATATTGTTAGTTTTTTCATTATGAACACCATCTCCCATTTTCAATGGATTTAGTTATATTCGAAGTGATATATTTTACAGTTGTATTTCCGCATTCCCCAGTTCCATCTTGGCAAACTTTAAAATTATTTGTTGCGGTAGTATTATAATAATAACAACCACCAATATGCATTCCAGCTACAGTTAAATTTCCATTTCCTAAATCTATATTATTATTTGCAATATTTCCAATATTTAAAACATCTGCTAAATCTTGAGGTTCTGGAGTTGTTGGAGAAAACCCTACAAAACCATCAACTAAAACTGCATAATCTAATGAAAATTCATGGTCATTATCTCCTTCGTCATCTTCTTCATCATGCTGTAATTTTAACATAACTTTTCCTTCATTTCCTCCAGTTCCAATATGATTCAATGCGTCTAAAACTAATGAAACCTCAACAATATAATGGTTAGAATAATATATTTCAACATATTCGCAATCCCAATCACTTCCACTCCAATCCCAAAGGCAAGTATGAATATGATGAAGTTTATTTGCTTTTTTATCAACACTGTCATGAGCATTATACCATAATCTTAAAATAATATTATCAAAGTCTTCAACATTAGTATAATTAACAAATACTGCAAAATCTTCATTGGTTAATTCTTGAACAACATATGCACCGCTTCCAAAATCATTAACATCTGAATAAGTTCCGCTAACTCCATCATGGTTTTCTGCACTAATTGAAGAAGCATTATAAATAATTGCATTATTAAGTATATTTACAGTATCATTAAAAGAATAACAAAATCCATCTCCATTTAAATATTCTCCATTTGCACAATTAGAAGCATTAGTGTCTGTATAAGAAGAAATATATCCCGCAGGATTTGTTGCATTATATTTTAAATTAAGGGCAGTGTCTATTTGTGTCGTATTATAAAAGCCTAATGCCATTATGTTAAGAGTAGTATTTATTGAATTAATTAAGGCGGTATCATTATATCTTTGGTCAACTAAAAGTAAATAATTTGTTAAATTATTTTCTATTTGAGAAATATTATAATAACTAGAAAATTCATTATCAATATAACTATCATTATAAAATCCTAAACTCATTATATTCTGAGTAGTGTTTACTGAATTAATTAAAGTTGTATCATTATATCTTTGGTCTGTTCCAAGAAGATAATTTGATAAATTATTATCAATCTCAGTAGTGTTATAAAATCCTAAACTCATTATATTTTGAGTGGTGTTAATAAGATTAATTAAATCTGTTTCATTATATCGTTGGTCTACTTGAAGCAAGTATAAAGAAAAATTTGCATTAATTTCTGAAATATTATAAGTTTCAGAAGTATTGTAAACATTAGTTTTCAAATAATAATCCAAAAACATTTCATTTAAAGTGCTTGTAGAAACTCCTCCACCGCCCCCTGAACCAGTTGGCAAATCATTTATAGTTCCTTGCATAACTTCTATATCTCTTTCTAATAAAACAATTCTATTATTTAATAATCTTTCATTAGTTGTTTGTTTATCTGTATCTTCAATGGCTTTTTCATTGAAAAGATACCCAATAAAAAATAATGTAAAAAGGGCAAGAACGCAAATAATAATAACAATCCCTGTATAATCTTTTTTATCATTTCTCCCGTAAGTATGTGTTCCATTCATATCAACCATTTTTAAAACTATCTCCTGAATCTTCTGTCAGGAAAACCTCTATTTACTTTTCGTTCTTTTTTGTTCCCTCCAAAAGTCAGCTTTAACATTAAAATTATTCCAAAAAATGCTCCAAGATAAACTGCCCAACCTTTTTCAAATAACCAGTATTTTGTAAAGTCCATTGCTTTCTTCATTTGTTCTCTTGTATCTCCGCTCCAAGTGCTTACTGGCTCAGTAGTTGTTCCATTAGTTCCATTAGTTTGATTAGTTACATTTGAAACTGGGGTTGTGTAATTTCCCAGAACTGTGTCATTAGTGTCAGAAGTAGAACCT
>Ga0208769_1000946_pt1 | contig 13388 bp, 29 predicted proteins | sample AntAceMetag02UKC_FD_184768 | JGI IMG/M metagenome (GOLD analysis project Ga0208769, IMG submission 184768) | Saline lake microbial communities from Ace Lake, Antarctica- Antarctic Ace Lake Metagenome 02UKC (SPAdes) (version 2) | ecosystem: Environmental > Aquatic > Non-marine Saline and Alkaline...
ATTACTTAGTTGAAAAGCCATTTAAGGAAACTGCGCAGTTAATTAATGCTTTACAAAAAAGTAAACCTATAGAAGAAAAGAAAGAGAAACCATTACCTGTATTAAAAGAGGAAAAGAAATGACTACATTAAAAGTATCTTTAGATACTCTTTTCAGAGTAATGCTTCCTCAATTTCCTACTGATAAAGCTGCAATCTTTTATTATGAAAAAAAAGTAAAATTTGTTTTCTATGCTTCTAAAGGTAATATAACTTTAAAAAGCGTTTTAAATAAATTAGATGTTCTAAAATGGTATGCTAGTAAAACAGGAATTAAACCAACCCCAGAAGCATTTAATGAAGCTATGGAATATCTAAAATCGAATGCTTTAGATAAATGTGTAAGAGTTGATGGAGAAGAATAAAACCAATACCTTTTTATTCTACCAAAATTCCTTTTCTTGTACTTAGAGAGGTGCTGATTTGCCTATTGGAAAATATAAAGATTTAGCTGAATGTGTAGTTGACCAGAAAAATAAAGGAAAATCTGATGAAGCTGCAAAAAAGATTTGTGGTGCTTTAGAAGAAAGCGCTAAAGAAAAAGATAAACCAAAGAAAGAACTTATTCGTTTTTTTACTAAGAGTGTCCAGGATTCTGAGAAAGACGGAAACAAATACCTTGAAGGTATTCTTTCTACTTCTGTTCTTGATAGAGGAAATGATAGAATTTCGAAAGCTTTAATTACTAAATGGGCTTCAGATACTACTCCTATTCCTTTGTTAAGTGTTCATCAGAATCATTGGCAAGAACAGGTAGGAATTATTAAAGAAAGGCGTTCTCTTGCAAATGGAGACGCATTATACATAAAGGCAGTTTTGCTTAAATCTACTACTGTGGCTAAAGAGTTCACAGATTACCTTGAGGAATTAAAGTCTCATGGTATGGGTGTTGGATTAAGTATTGGTGCTGCGAATCCTATTCGTGAAGAAATAATTGATAGCGAAAAAGGTTCTATGTTTTCACTTATCAAAGATGCTGAACTGGTTGAAGGTTCGGTAGTTCCTATTGGAATGAATCAAGAAGCATTTGGGCATCTTGCTAAGAAATATGATTTAGAAATTGGAGGTGTTACTAAGATGACTGACGAAGTTGTTGAAGACCCTAAAGAGGAAGTTACAAAAGAAGTCCCTGCAGAAGAACCTAAAGTGGAAGAAAAACCTACTGAAGAAAAACCTGTAAAGGAAGAAGCTCCTGTTGAAGGTAAAGTAAAAGAGGCATCTCAAGATGTTGAATTGAAGAAAGTTCTTTTAAGGATGGATAGCCTTGAAAAGAAAACTGAAGAATCATTAACTAAAGCACTTGAGAAAGCAATCGGTGAACTTAAAGCAGATAAGAAATCTGTTGTTGAAAAAACTGATAAAGAAAAGATTAGTATTTTAGATAAAAAATTATGGAAGGAGGAAGAATAATGAGTGGTGCTACATTTGGAACTAAAGGCAGCATTCATGTAGATTCAGCTTACGATTATTACTTTGAAGGTAAAGCTGATGAAACAGAATATGTCAATCCAATAAAAAAAATAGATAAACTTGTAAGGACTGAAAAGTTCCTTGAAAAGTGGCTTAAAGATGCTTTTGCTCAGCAACCAAAATTGACTAAAGCAATTGATTCATCTTCAATAACTGTTCCGACAATTATTGATTCAGAAATAACTGATAGACTTAGACAAGAAACCCCTGTTCTTGAATTAATTAATAGAACAACTAACAGAGGTAAAGTAGCTTCTTATGATGCGCATACTGAAAGAGAAAACGGTGTTTTCTTAGGCGAAGGAGCTTCAATGAATGACCAAGATGATACTTACACTAATGAAACAGAAAATATGAAATATTCTTATGTTGTTGGTGGAGTAACTGGTCAAGCTAAAGCTGCTGATGCTCACTTTATTGATGCTTATGCTCAAACAATAAGGGATAAAACAGTTGCTTTAAGATACTTGCACGAAGAGAAATTCTTTAGTGGTGACAAAGATACGACTCCTCTTGAATATGATGGACTCGATAATTTAATCACTACAAATACGAGCAATAAAGCAAGTGCTTCAGTATTGTTAGATAATGTTGGAGTTCAACTTGATGCCTGCAGAACCTATGGTGGAAAAGGTAAAAAAATGGGTGTAACCGATTGGGGAACTCTTAGAGATATGAAATCTCAAATGATGGCTAGTGTAAAATATCTTGATACACAAAGTATTGCTTGGGGATTAACAGCAGTTCAATATGAGGACATGCCTATTGTTCCTTCAAGATTTACTAACCAGACATCAAATTCAAGGAGATTTTATATTGTAGATAATGAAGTAACAGAGTACAGAGTTTTACAAGAACCAACTATGGAAGAACTTGGAAAGACTTACGATGCTCGAAGATTCTTTATCAAAGAATATAGTGTACCTATAATAAAGCATGAAGCACGATGTGCCATGATTTATGGGATTAAATGAGGAGGTGACTGATAATGACTGCAATTGATGATAGTTGTGTATTTATACCCAACAGAGAAACAGAAGGACTTGTAGTTCTTGAAATTATTCCACCTGCAAGTGGAACTATAGCTAAAGCAACAGACACTATTGTTTTTGACAAATCGAACTTTGGTATATTAACCGTTCTTGATGTTGAAACAATTGTGTCTTCACAGTCTTCAGCGTTTAGAAGTACAACTGCTCAATGGACTGTGTCTTCAGATACTGTTACAGTAACTTTACCTGCAGTAGGTAATGGAATAGCTGCAAATGATGCAATATTCTTTGTTAAAGTAACTGGTGTTTCAAGACCAACACATAGTACTGGTGGAAATAGACTCTTCGGAGGACACCACGACTAAATAGTTTAAAGTTTAGGGTTCTTGTTTTTTTGAACCCTTAATTATATTTTGGAGGAATGAACATGGTAAGTAGAATAAATGAAACATTAAGAATAGGACTTATAGCATACCCTCTATCAATTCAAGTAGGAACTGGTACTTCTGGAACAGCAGTAACTTTTGATTTTCCTTTTAGTGAAACGCCAACAGTAATTGTTACTGGAACTGCCGACACTACAGAACTTGTTAATGTAACAGCTAAAACAGCTACGGGATTTACCCCAACTGGTTCGGCTGCTGGAGCAACAGCTTTTAGTTATCAAGCAATTGGATTGAGGGAATAGATGTTTGAAGTAAAACCTTTGGCAAAGTGTATAGCCTTTGTCAATGGTTTTTTAATTCCTGTATTAGGAAAGAAGAATAAAAAGAGGTGTGATTAATGGCAGTTAAAATTGATTCAAATTTTGTTGCAGAAGGTTCTATAGATTCTGGATTAGAAGCTTTAGTTACTGCAGCATCTATTACAACAATGCACAATGCAATAGTTACCCAATTGGGTACAAGTAGATATTACATAGCAATAGTTTACGAGTGATTTAAATGACTACTGGATATTTAACTCCTGCAGAATTTGTTCTTATTACTGGAGTAAGTGAAGCTGAGTGGCCTTCGAGTAATTTGAATACTTTAATAGAGTTCGCTACGTCTGAGATTGATTTAAAGACTGGTAGAACATGGCAAGGAGTTCAAACAGTTACGGACCAATATTTAGATGGTAATGGAACTGACACCATTAATTTATTCGTTAGCGATTTAATTTCTTTAACTACTCTAGCAATTGCAAGTAGTGAAACAGGAACTTATACTTCTGTTACTGTTCCAACTACAAATAATGTTGGAGATAAAGTTAATTTTTACAATGACGGAACTGTTGAATTAAAATCTACTGCTGAAGTAAGTACATTTATAGATGGTAGAAAAACAGTTAAGATAACTTATACTTATGGCGCTTCAGCACCAACTGACGCAGTGAAAAGATGCTGTGCTTATATGGTTCAAAACATGATTGGTTTTGATGAAACACGAAAAGTAATGATTGAAGAATTTATTAATTATCTTAAACCTAAAAAGTTCTATTAAGCTAATCGTTTTATAGTTTCTTTTAGCTTTTCATTTTCCTGTTCTAATCTTTTATTTTTTAAATCTAATTCCATGTTGGCTCTAGTCAATTCTTCTATTGTAAGAATCAATTGTTCTTTAAGCTTTGTTTCTTGCATCGTTTATCAACTTCAATCTCTTTGCTAATAGTTCAGACAGAGTTTGTTTTTTCTTATCAAGCACAAGGTAGTAACCATACTTTCTATTGTATTCATAGCGAACTTCTTCTCCTCGTTTGTTAGTTCGCTTTTCAATCATTCTTCTCTCCATCATTCTTCCCCCTTTAAGATTTCCCTAATAATTCATAACATACACTTTGTTTTTCTAATTCTAATAAAGCAATATATGTATTTTTTGAATTACATTCGTCACTTTCAATAGTTTCAATTAACCTTTTTTTACGTTTATTTAAATCCATTTTTCCTCAACTCCCCTTCGTAATTTTACCTGCCCTTATACGACGTTTTAAAACAATTTTTCCCCACAATATAAAATATAAACTATCATAAGAAAACCAAAATAATTAACAACAATAATTTTATTTATAATTAAACCAAACATTAAACCTAAACCAATAATAATAAAGGTTAAATCCATTAATATTTTTTTTAATTCCATTTTTACTCAACTCCCCTTCGTAATTTTACAGCATAAAACCATATTTTGCTGTATCTCATTTCTTTTTTTCCCTAATTTTAACATAAGTTTTATTGAAAATTTCCTTATTACAAGGATATATTTCTCCTTCAACTCCTTTGATTATGTAATCACGTTTAGGATAAGCACAAAGAACACCTTCCCTTGTATGTATTGTTTCTGGAAATGGGGGTTTAGGTTCTCTATACTCAACTACTACTGGTTTCTTTCTACATTTTTTCCAATCATTCATTCCTTCTGCACCTCGGTTTTAATACTAAATCGTTCTTTAAAATCATCTTCTATTGTTTTACAATCAGAACAATCACAACCAAAAAACATTACCTCATGCTTTTTCAAAAAAAGTTTAAACCTATCAACCATTTTCTCACGAACACGAACCTCAACTTCTTTATTATCTTTTAAAAGTTCTTCTCGCCCTTCTTTAAAATTCTTATTACAAAGCAATCGTTCTTCTTCTATTGCTTGTGTAACTGCTTTTCTTAAAATAAATTCAGCATCAGTATAACATACAACAATATACCGTTTTTTGTCTTTTTCATTAATTGCATAAAAAGTCTTTTTTCCTAAATCTTTAGGAACTTCAACTGAAAATTTTGCTCGTTCTTCTTCTTTTGCATTTTTAACTTCATTAACAGCATCACTTAAACGAATCAACAACGTACCCGACACACCAAGCTTATCCAAACTAGGAACACTATTCCACCAATCACTAATACTCTGGCTCTTTGATTCCAAAGACTTTTCAATAGAATCCATTAATCTTCATCTCCGTCATACTCATTTAAATCTTCTGCATCATAAGGACAGAACTTAAAACAACTTTGACAATCAGCTTTATATCCACATTCATTACAACTTGAAGGATTCTCGTAATTGCTACCATGAACATCTGACCAACGATTTTTTTTATAAATTTTTTCTTCACTCATTCAACAATCACGACCCTCTTTTTCCTTTTAACTTTTTCATTCAAAAAATATTCGTCGATTAAATTTAATCTCTTATTTGGTTTTGGCTTGTTAGACAAGTTACTCACCAAATAATGCTGTTATTATATCGTCGTAAGAGTCTCCTTTAGTTCCTCTTAGTTTTAAATTATCTCGAACTGTTTTCAATATTCTTATTGTAGTATAGTCTTCTTTTACATTCATTATAATTCCTCCGTATAGTTATAATGGTTAATGTTATTTATAAGCATTTCTATTTTATTAAAACACTTGTTTTCCAAATGCCCTCTTATACCTACCAACAAATTCTTTCTTTTCTTCTACTCGTATCATTTGGTAACCATCGGCTTGCATTATCTTAGCTATCTTATTATAGAGATAATCCTTTACCTTTTCTTTGTCGTTTACCCTAGACCAAACCTCTAACATATAAGCGTCTCCATTTTCAAAATCAAGTTTAACTTTCTTAATCTCTGTATGGAATGGTGCTTCAATATTTATTCCTCGTTTTTCAATTATCTCTTTCATTCTTCATCCCCTTCAGCCATTTTTTCAATATATATATTTTTAAGTATTTCAATAGCACCAATAATTTCACAACTACCTAATCCATTTTTAGCAACAAAATAACTTCCTTTTTCTTTCTTATCGTCAAGTATGTAAACCATAGCAATTCCAGTTATTTTTTTAGCTTCAAGTAATTCAACATAGTTTTTAACTAATTCTTTTTCATCTTTCATATATACTCAACTCCGTCATGTTTTCTATCTTGTATTAATCCAATGAAAAAACCTTGCATCAAAAAAACTTTACCATCTGCTTCAAGGTGTTCTCTTACAAAGCTTTTCCTAAAGTGCAATGGTTTTGGTATTCCAAAGAAACGTAAAGGATAAAACAATGCTTCAAATATTCTCCAAGCTAAATATTTTTTGAAGTGTTCTTTTTTATTGTCTGCTCCACAGGATTCATCAAAATTAAGTTTTTCACTTTTATCTTGTATTCTTCTTCTACTCCAAAATGGTGCAAGGTCATTAAAGAAAAAGCATCTCATGTCTGCCATGAACTCATCAAGTGCTTGTTCTTCTATTGTAAAATCATACCATTCAAAGATTCCAAAGCATTGTATTTTTCTTACTCTACTATAGAACTTACCATTCTTGTAAGGTCTGTGATGAAATTCTTTTTCAAATCTTGCAATACTATCCGCGTAGCCTTCAACTGCAAATATACAATGAACCATTATTTAGACCTCCTTATTTTTAATTGATAAGTCTGTTCTCTACAGTAAGGTCGTATATCTTCAACTTTAGTTATAAGTTCTAATAAGAAATCTTTTTCATTTTCTCCATCACTTACAATTCTAAGTTCTTTTATTTCTTCTTCTATCTGATATTGTCTACCGTTTTTTCTTACTGTCTTTTCAAAAACCATTTTTGGACCAAACATTATCTCACAGCCTTGATAATCAGTTCCTTTGGTTTTTCATTTTGATAGCTTGTAATTCCAAAACCTTGTTTACCTAACTCTTTGAATATAGCATTCATACTATACGCATGTTCCTCTGGAGTTACATTCCAAAGATAAGGTATAATGAAAATGTATCTTTGTGGTGTAAGGTTTTTATCGCTTGATTCGAACACTTCACAATTTATTTGTCTTGTTGTAGTTTGTAATTCTGCATAACCATGTTCTACAACTATCTTGAATTTAAAGTCTTTTTGTCTTATTGGAAATCCTGCCATTTAGTCTCAACTCCTCATAGTGTTTTTTACAAACATATTTTTCATCTTTAGTCCAAGTCTTTACTTTCAAAAACTTCTTCAAACAAGAAGGAACTATTGCTGAAAGCAATGAGCCTTCAGCAGTTCCTATTTTTGCAGAAGCTTCTTTTCTACAATAAAAGCACTTCACTCAAGCACCTCTACAGAATATTCTCCTCTTGCAGGGTGGAATATCTTTATCTTCAACCCTTCTATTTTCTTAGCTTCTACGAATGCTTTAGATAAAACTTTATGTAAAGCCCAAGCAGAAACACTAAGTTCTTTTCCTTCATTGTCTTTCAAAGCAAAGTAATTTCCTGTTCCTTCATTGTTAGCTTTGAACTCTATTGTCTTTCCATCTGGAAGTTTCTTTACTGGTTGTTGAGTATAAGATTTAACTGTGACCTCCACTTCTGAACCTTGAGGTATTTTTATATATCCTCCACCCATATCTAATGCAGCTAATTGTTCTGCCTCAGTTAATTCTTTAGGTGCTTCTTTAGTTACTTCTTTTTTTTCTTCGTTATCAGTCATTGTAGACTCCTCCGTTTTTACCTTTTTATATGTAGTTAACTTGTTACAAGTAGGACAAAGTCCTCTCTGTAATTCTTTTAATGTATTGTATTTATTTGAGATAACTTCATTCGATAATTCTTTATCGTTTAAGCTATCCATTCTTGTAACTATAATGTCTGGTTCGTAGAAAGAACGCAGTTCTTTTTCAGTGTAGACTGTTCCACAGTTTTCGCATTCGAAACAAAATACAATCATAGTGTCTCACTATCTGAAATCTTTTTCAATTCACCATCTAAGTTTTTTTCTAAAAGTTTATGTGCTGTTAATTCCTTTAATAGTTTCAAATTAGTTACATTAACTATTATATCTTCGTTAGCACCAACTACTAATTTAACTCCTAACTGGTCAAATTTGTAATTCAATGATTCTATTTTTGGTCTTAATCTTTTTACTACTTCATTATAACTCATAGTAATATTAAGAATGTTATTTACAGTAATCATTTCTTTTTTTAATTCAATCAAATGATAAGTTCCTTTATTTGAATTTTCAATAGTTTCTAATTGAGCCAATGATAAGATTACACATTTAGCATGAATAGGTAAGTCATCATATTTCATGTATAGTAATTCTTTGAAACTTTCTTGTGATGAAATATCAGCTAATTTATTAAATGAATTTTTACATATTGTTTGCAAGGTTATCAAATAAGAGTCTGCTTTTTTTATTAGTTTATCAGTGTCTATATCTTCTTTCATTAAGTCTGCCATGTATTCAGTACAAGCACACTTCAAAGCTTTACCTCTCAAATGCCTGTATGATTTACTATACTCTCCCATGAAATCCTTTATACTCATTAGCCCAATATTTTCTTTTGTCTGTTCAATCTTCTCAATGTATTCAATGGAATAATTTTTATTTAACCAAGCTAAGATTTTAGTATTGTGAAACAATCTTGAATAATTATCTCTTGTTACTTTACGCAATCCACTTATTATTGCTGAATAAGTTTTCTCTAATTCTGGTTCAAAAGGCATTCCAACAGCAGGGCTTATTTTATCGAGGAAAATAAGGAAACCAAACCTTGAACCTAATGCACTATAATTTGTAGTTATCTTGTTCAAAGTATTTTCAAACTTATTAAGTACATCTAATGCAATCTCATCTTTCATCGCTGTATTGCTTTTACTATAATCAATTGCTTTTGTGGGGTTACCCATGAAGTGAATCGAACTCCAAGAATGAATAGCTTTACTTCCGTCTTTTATTCCAGAGCCTATATTTGAGTTTCCTTTTTCTAACATTGTAAGCATTAATCCTTTTGAATTTGAATCGCTATCTTCTTGTAATTCATCTACTCTCATAGCTAATACAGTATCTTTAAGTTCAGCAGGTCTTTCTTTATCTGCAGTTCCTCCACCAAGTAAAGCATAGTTAGTTACCTTTTCTCTAATCATAGCAGTCCTTGTAGCTATACTTGACTTTCCAACTTTAGTATCGAATGTGTAAACAATAGAGTGTGGATTGTATGGCATATATCTATCAGCAGAAATTATGTTTGGGTTTGGTATAAGGATATCTGAAAGAAATTCCAATCTAATTACAGGGTCTATATCATAACCATTACTAATGAATGCGCCGATTATTTCTTTACAAGTTTTGTTGTCTAACTTTAAAACATCTGTAAGTTCTACTCCGTCTGTCAGTTCAAACAATAAAGGTTCGTCTCCAGATTGCTTGGCATTAAAAGTATGGATTAATTCTTCTATTGTTTCTTTAGCATCTTTTTTCTTGTTTAACATTTTTAATAATACATTCCAAGTTGGTGGATTCTTAGCAATATATTCTGCTGTTTCTTTTGAAAGCATTTTCAAATAAATATTATTCTCTTGTGGAAAGGATTCATTAGAAGCATCAAAGATATATTTAGGTTCATTGTTTTTTCCAAACTTAAATTCATACAATGAATATTTGTAGTTGTTTTGTAGTCCACCATTTACAATACTTGTTCTTGAGCAATCATAAAATGGTTTTTGTTCAGTTATTAGTGTAGGGCTTCTTACATTAAACTTATGGTTTTTAAGAGTGGTATTAGAATAACCTTCATCTTCCCTATAGTATTTATTGAAGTATGGACAATCAACACATAATTGTGACTGTCCCTCTGTAATCAAAGCGTTTCTTTCTTCTCTACAATAAAAAGCTATCTTTTCCCCTCTTTCTTCTCCATGTTTAACCCAACCTTTCATATCATGTATTGTAAAATCTGCATCATCTTGAGATGCAACAAATTCACCAGCATAATCTTCCCAATCACAACAAGCAACTAAGTTCTTTGAATGCTTTTGGTGTCGTTCTCCTTTCTTTAATTTATTCTTTACAATGTATTTCATACAAGGTAATTCTGAAACAGATGGGTGTGCTTGATTATCTGTTTTAGTTTCTTTAAACTTCTTCTTTACTGCATTCTGTTCAGCTATTGTTTGGTTAATTATTTCATCGGATAGTTTAAATTCATTGTCATAAGTAGCAACATCAATAAGCATTTTTACTTTTCCAGACTTCGGATTAATTGCACCTGGTATTCTAATTAGAGTTTTATCATTTATCTTGTTTACATCGTAAGGAAAGATTTCTTTGAAGAACTCTTCAAGAATTTTCTCTCGTAATTTTTGTCTTAGTTTACAATCTTTAATACCAGTAAGTTCACTAATGATGGTATGTATGTGATATGATTTGTTTCCAGAATGATACATCTTATATGCGAGTTTAATTTCAGAACAAATAGCTATAGTTCTATAGGCTCTTCTTTCAAGTTCGCTTTGGGTTTCTCCTTCAGCAGGGTCAAGTTCAAGTAATAATTCATTCCTCATTATTTGTCTGTCTGTTGGAATCCATTTAATAGTAACAGGATATTTAGCTTTCCATTCTGAATAGTTAATCCAGTCTGTTTTATATTTGCCTTGATAGTTTACTTTGAAGTCTCCAAGAACAGAAAAGATTCCATCTAATTGTTTTACAATGTTTTCATCGTCTTTATTCAATAAAAACACCTTTCTCTTTTACTGTATTTATTATCAAAAGCATTTCGTCTAATTCTTGTCTTGTTTTAAGTTGTAAATATTCTTTGAACCAATCATCCATCTCTTCCATTTCCATAGATTCCCATAGCTTTCTACTCAACCATTTTCTTGACATTTACTCATCTCCTTTTAGACCTTAACCAAATAATTTTGTAAGTATATCTCTGTCCCAACCTTTGTTATCTTTCCAAATCATTATTACTGCTACATTCTTTGTGCCTATAAAATTCTCATTTTTAAATTTAGCAATCATATCTTTATCTTTCTTAGGGCATCTGTTTGATTTTACTTGTACCCAATAGTTAGGGCTGTAATTCTTTATTGCTACAAAATCAAAGCACTCAAAGAAATCGTTCTTATTGAATCTTGTTATCTTTGCTCTATGGCAAATGAATCCTCTTGATTCAAATTCAGCCATAGCTTTCTTTTCATTCCTGTAACCTTTTGCGTAAGTGTTCATCTTCTAACCCTCCTACATTCAAATACTGTAATCTCATCTAATAATTTTAAAAATTCATCTTCTTCTGGAACACGAGTTCCTATTCTTTTAATAGGCTTATTTTGACTTAGTCTTGTCACCATTTAATTCGCCTTTTTCTAATTCAAGTTCCAATAAGAACAAGGTATAATTAGCTAAGTCAATTAAAGTATCTTTTGATTTTTCATAGTCTTTTACTCTGTCCTTTTCCATTATGTTTTGAGTAAGTCTAGCTGTCTTTAATCTAATAAGTGCAAGTAGTTCCCAATCTTTCATATCTCTCCAATCGTCAGCATATTGTTTTTGTCTTGCAATCTTTAACTTAACAATTGTTTCGAGGGCCTTGCCATAACCAGTTCCTTTGTAATCAATGTGCATTAGAATCCACCTTTTACTTTGTTACCAATAATAAAAGAGACTCCTGCTTCTTCTAAAAGTTTCTCGTTTGATTTAACAATGCCTTCAATATCTTTTAGTCTAACAAAAATATCACCATCATGTTTAACATAATTCATTAACAATCTACCAACCCCTTTATTATAGCTTTTAAAAAACTATATACTCATTATAACTTTTGATATTAATAAAGGTTTCTATAATTTTAGATAGTTAAATAATTATTTGAAGAAATAGTTTCTTAATTTCCATAACCAGATAGCTAATGCAACAATCCATATTGTTGTAACTATCTGGTCAAGAATTGTATTAGGCATTTTGTAAAGCCTCGTTTTTAGTTAGTTATGTTTAACCCAATTAAGTGCAAAGGTTAAAATTCCTCCAACAGTTAAAGTTGTTATTGCAGGGTCGAATTGGTTAGCCAAAGCTATTACTAAAGGAATACCAAAAATTAACATTGGTTTTACTGTTTTCCAAATTCCTTTTAAATAACTATATTCTATTTTTTCTGTCATCGTTTCACCTCGTTTTACCATAGACCTGCTAACTTAGTTCCAAGTCCAATAATAAATATAAGCATTCCTGTTCCACCATAAATTTGTCCTTTAAAATCATTCAAGATTTTAATATCTGCTGTGTTAGTTGAAACCATTGAATTTAATTTTATTAGTTCTGCAGCAACAAATCCTTTAAACTGAGCATCACTTAAAAATGTTTTTCCTAATGCAGTATGTTCTCCATTAATACCCAGGTCTTTAATTGATTTAGGAATGCTATCAGGCATTAATTACTCCCCCTATAGAGAGTAACTATAAAACTTGTAGTCTTTCCTTTCTCAAAAACTTTCCTAAATTCTCTCGTTTTAAATCCTTCAGAAGAATATTTAACTGTAACCCAAATGTCTGCAATAGAATCTGGAATCTTAATGTAAACTATCCCTGCATTATTTCCTTGATATATTCTTCCATCTATTTCAACTACACAGTATTTTACTTTCTCTAAACCACTTGTGTTAGCTACTTGAACAACATTTCTCAGTTCGGTATAATCATTAGTTTGTATAGGGTCTGGTTTGTTAGATGCAAATTCATAGATATAAGATTCAATTGAATCTTTATCAAGAGTTGCTGTAGCAGAAATATTATTGTAAGCCCACCAAACTTCTTTAATGTTCCAGTGGTCTGTTTCATCAGCATTAAATATAGCATAATCTTGTAAACTTTTTTCAAGGTTAAAAGGAGAAGTAGAGTTCAAGTGTCTTTGTATTCCTGTTGAATCAAACACAGCAACAGTTTGATGACCTATTCCATTGTATGTTTTTCCTCCAACTGCAAAAGTTCTTGGAGTCATTAGCACAGGGTTTGAAGCAATCAATCCACTAACTATTACATTAGTATATCCTTCGCAATCATCGTAACCATGTTTAATTGTTTCAATTGGAAACAACCATCTTTCCTTTTGTCCAAAGTTACTCTCATCTAACTTATAGCCTTTAAGTAAGTTTTTCATTACTTGTACTATCTTTGGAACTTTAACATCTATCTCT
>Ga0208769_1000950_pt1 | contig 13360 bp, 24 predicted proteins | sample AntAceMetag02UKC_FD_184768 | JGI IMG/M metagenome (GOLD analysis project Ga0208769, IMG submission 184768) | Saline lake microbial communities from Ace Lake, Antarctica- Antarctic Ace Lake Metagenome 02UKC (SPAdes) (version 2) | ecosystem: Environmental > Aquatic > Non-marine Saline and Alkaline...
AGGATTATGAGAGCCACTGTGACGAAAGCAATTCGGGGAGCGTTATTCATTCACTCACCTCACCTCGAACTAAAAACTTCTCCCGTTTTGCCGTCAAAATACAGTTGGCGAGAGCCAATTGGATTTCGTTCAATAAGGGTGACACTATGAAAATGATTGATGACGAGGAATTCAAGAACGACAGTCCAAAGCTCGACAAAGCAATACGAGAAGGACTCGACGTTACACCACCAGATATTGAAGAGGTATCACCAGTAATTTACAAGTACCGAGTAGATTACAAAGTCTACCCGTTCAAGTGTCCACACTGCCGCAACCTTGTCCAACCACCACAAGATAAGGTGTACATACAAAAACCTTTCCCAGTAGGAATGACCAAATCAAAGTTTAGTAAGAAGAAGAAGCCGAGAAGAGCGAAGACACAAGCAACACTGCAAGGAACTGAGAGCTACTAAAAAAATGGATGATAACAACAAGCAGAAATGGTACTTAGACACCTTAAGTGTTCACAGTAATAACTTGTTCAGTACATTACTTTACGAGACAGACTTACAAAGCACCAACCTCAAAGAGGTAGAGTTCGAAACTCGTAGTTTGGATGGGATGACTAACATAAGAGGATACTTTGCGAGGAAGAACCGCAACAAGTATTGGATAGACGAGGAGTTAGTAGATCAATTACCGATACGGATAGGTGATAGGAATGAGGAGCTTAAGACTAATGATGACATCGTTATTCGGCCACTCAATCCTATAATGTTTCGTATTACTCCTGACCCTAAGATTCCTGTTCGTGAGATGGTGGACCAGTTCTTTCCTTTCGAGCACAATAATAGTCCAGAGTATTTGACACTCAAGTTTGTCGCCTTCGCTGGTTACATTACTAACACTTATTGTTGTCTCGCCACCAGTTCATCATTCGGTAAGACAGGAGTGTACAAGGCGTTGGATAAGGTGACTGACCGTTGTCCAGTGTTCAAGCCTCGTAGCGTTCCAGGATTACTCAACCAGATAACAGGTACTGGTAACATGATAATGGATGAGGTGCAGGAGTGTGATAAGAGCGTGAAGCGTATCATTGAGGAGTTTGCGTTAGTAGTGGGTGATGGTAGTCCAGATTACATTAACGGGGCTTTGAAATCTGCTAATACTAAGGAGCGTTACGACACTCGATTGCAATCCATCACGTTCTTGTATAATCTCGTGGATAATTATTCTAATCCTTTGAAGGAGTACTTCGAGTTCATCTTCAGTAATAACAAGGCTATTGATGATCGCTTCTTGAAGGTTAAGTTTGATGGTCACTTGACGGAGAAGTTTAACAAGGACTTTGACATTAAGGCTTGTGCTGAGAAGAACAAGGGCACGTACATTGATTATGCTAAGACTTTGTTGTACTTGCAAGAGCTCAAGCAGAAGAATGGTTACAAGCGACGGTTTGAGAAGGTTGTTCCTCGTGGTCTTACTCCTCGTCAGAAGATGACTCATGATAATATTACTTGGCTCATGGATATTTACTCTTTTGGTAGTAAGGAGTATGAGGACGTCGTGGGCTTCTTTAATGATAGTATTCGTAAGTATAAGGAGATGGTGGCTCCTCTTAGTGAGGAGTTGTTCATCATTCCTGATGATGATGTGTCTCCTTCTAAGAAGTATTATGGTACTGCTAATATGGAGGAGGAGGATTTAGAATGAAATATCGAGATGTGATTAAGAATAAGAGTTTGTTCGAGTTCATTAAAGAAGATGACGAACAAATATTAGAGGGTGACTTTTAATGTGTATGAGTTATCAACAAAGCGATTTGATAAAGGATTATGAATATAAGAAGAAACGTAAAAACAGGCGTTTATTGGAGGACTGATGAAGATGAATGATACTGAAAAATTGAAACATTTAACAGATACATTTGAGAAAACACTTATGTGGTTAAGTGTGAAATATCCTGTTATATATGAAGAATGGACGACGCATCTAAGACCTCCTATTACTGAAAGAAATGGCGATGAAAGAGAAATTGTTATGATTGATAAAAAAGGAATTAACGCCCCTTTGAAGGAGGATTGAACAACATGAAAATGACTATTGAATCAAAGAACAGGGATGAACTCGTAGAATTATTGTTGCATGAGTTTAATTGGCGTTGGAAAGCTCACTTAAAGAATCAATATACTCCTCAACAGTTCTCAACAGGTTTCAGGAAATTCTTAAAAGGACTCAAAGAACCAATTATCGCCCCTTTGTCCTCACAAAAGTTTGGGACTTCCTCTAAAAACGAGGAAGTGAAGGAGGACTGATGAACATGAGTTTTGATTTAACTAAAGAAGATTTTGATTTTGTTGATGCTTATTGTGAAAGGAATAGTATCAATGAAGGACAAGGACAAAAGAATTTATTGTATATATTGATTGATGCTTATAAAAAAGAAGTTGTTGCTAACAGGTATCCTAAACTTATTGTTCAAAGAGTTACTGAAAGTGTTATGCAAAGCATAAAGAGTATTCTTGATAAAGAAATACCTAAAATTCATGAAGCAATAAATAGCAAAGAAACTAACCCCCCTTTGAAGGAGGACTGATTAGAATGACTGATTTACCTAAATATCCTGAAACATTGAAAGACTCTTTGGAATTATTTATTGTTCTTGACAAGCTGGAAAATAGAATAAGATTGCTTGAAGAACAGATTAACCCCCCTTTGAAGGACGGTGATACATATGGATTTGGTTAAACTTGGAGTTATGAAAAGAAAACTCACAAAGGAAGAGAGCGCAAAGATAACAAAAGAAGTAATGGCTATATCGGATGACCCTGATACAAGGTTCACGATGGCTGTCATAAAGGCGGTAGAGGCTACTCAAAAATGAGAATATACAAAACAAGTGAATGTAAATCTAATTGTGATAAATGTCCTATTGAAATGAGTTCACAATGTAATTTTCACAAAAAAGTCAAAGAATTGGAGGATTTACCTTGATAATAATTGATTTAGATAAAACAAGCGAAACAATATCTAAGATTTGTGAATACTTAGAAAAAGACAAAGCTTCAAAGATTGAAGGGTTTTCAGATACAAAAAGTGGAAGAATGTATAAATATTCTATTGAAGAAGTATCAGCAGAAGAGTTCTTTGATGGACAAGGAGAATACTAAAGATGACTAAAGGTGACAGGGATTTAGATATTTGTATTTGTGGTCATATGAGATATGAACATAATCAAGGAGGACATTATGAACTAAAATATAATGGTTGTCTTGGTGAGATTTTAGGAGAAGTAAACTGTTATTGTTATTGTAACAAGTTTTCTCTTTATAGAAGACAGGACAAAAAACCCGACCAAACTATCACCCCATTGAAGGATATAGGTGATGAATGATGAAGAAGAAGAAGTGTTGGGTTTGTGGAAAGAAAGGGATAGAAGCAAGTGGTGTTTGTTGTTATTGTGGATACTTAGAAGGTGACTGAACAATGAGAGGTTGCTCATGAATAAGGAGGTGGCGAAGAAGCTGAAAGAGAAAGCAGAACAAGTAGCAGCAATGTTCAGCAACAAGACGAGACCACTAAACCATAATAACGAGACGTTCGTCATCGAAGCGATCAACCCGATGAGCGAGTACACGGCAGCAGTAAATTATCGTAAAGACCCGACTGATAAGTACGCCCTCGCATTCTTTTATTATGTTAACGTTAGTGGAGGTGTGTGGTATTATTTCTTTCCGAGCGATAGCCACATCATAGGGTTCGAGACTTTTGGTGTTCTCAAACAAAAAGTTGAAAACCTGAATTTTGAGAAAAACTTTCGAGAGGTAAATGAATAATGAAAACTGTTACTAATTATTTTGATGGGTTGTTTGGTGGGTTACTAATTGTTATCGGAGTGTTAGTGTTCTTTAGTGCCCCACTTATTGGTATTGGTTGTATTGTGATTGGTGGGTTCTTACATTATAAGAGTAAGACTTACGTTCATGGAGTGATGAAATGAGAATTCCTGTTTGTGATGAGCCTATAGGTTTGGATGAAAAAGAATATTTTTATGATACTCGTGTAGAGATGGTTAAGAGTGACGTAGCATACTTTCGAAAGCTATTTAAAAGTCTTAACACTCTTGATGGACACATCTACACGGAAAAGGCTGCGTCGTTCACGAATGGTAGAGTGGTCGAACCGAGGAAGTCAGTAACATTAATTTCAGTACGAAAACTGGCGATGCACGTCAGGCAGGTGGAGTGGTTACTAAATGAATTACAGAACAAGAGGAAACAGGATACAACGTAAGCTAATCCTTTTACTACAACAAGACGGTTTCATGGTGTCTAAGGTAGAACAGACTGGCATCTACACTAAGGAGACTGACATGTGGGGTCTCTTCGACCTCGCTTGTATTCGCGAGGATAAGTTATTAATGGTGCAAGTCACCGCTGGTAAGAGTCCTCACGTTCACAAGGGTTACAAGGAGTTCAGCCTGAAGTATGATCTTCCGAGTCTTCATTATCAGCAGTGGTGGTGGATACCTCGTGTTGGGTGGAAGGTTTTTGAGTACGCTTCTGGAGCTTATAATGTTATAAGGGATGACAGAAAACTATAATTTACCAAAAAAATTTGGTGGCTATTCTGTTCGTTGAGATTTTGCTACGTAGATGTAGTAGTCAGCGAGTAACTGATTAGTCACAGCCTTTAATGAGTTGTACAACAAGTCACCTTCTTCTTCATCCTTGAACAAAGTGTACTGTTCTAAGAAATTATTAAGATAATATTCTCTCTTCTTCTTACTTCTTCCAAAGAACTTGTCAGCAACGCTATAAATATAATTATCTACGGGACGTCCTTCTTCTATTATTTGGTTGACGCATTCATTGACGAGTTCTTCATTTGCGTGTAAGTACTCATCAAGAGAGTTGTACTTAGTCATTGTTATACCCTTTAAAGGCGATTTTAGTCGTAAACAGGGTAAAAGGTTGGTGTTATCTTGTCAATGTCACTGTGTCCTCCACCTGTGACGTCAACTAACCAAAAACCTTTCATTGCAGCTAACCCTTTTCCTTTCATGAACTTTGTCTGTCCACAAAAAGTTCCTGTTTGGAATATGTGTATGTTACGATAAAATATGTATTCTGCCTTGTGGAAGTGTCCAATCAATAATATGTTTGGCTTGTGACCCCCTTCAAAGCTCTCAGCTATCTTCTGACTCTTATAACTAATGGCGTAGGCTGTGCCCCCGTCTGGGTGTAACATCCTCACGATACTACCGTTCTTCAGCTCAATATCTCCTTCTGCGTTGCCTAAGAAGTGTGCTTCGATCCCTGTGTCTCTTAACTTACTCTCCAGATAAGGCCCTGCTTCCACCCCTGCTCCTCTTACGAACGTGTTGTATGAGTGGTTGCCTGTGATGAAGTAGAATGGTTGGTTGATTTGTGATAGTTCTCTAACTGCGAGTTCCATTTGTTGATCAAACCCTATAGCGTTCTGCTCAAAGATGCTTGATGGACGATTCTGGTACCACCCGTCAAAGATGTCGCCAGTGCAGAGTACCAAGTCCACCTTCTCCCTGTCGCACTCCCTAACGAAGTGTTTCATTAAGGCGGGGTCGTACTCGATGTTTCCCATGTGCGGGTCTCCGAACACTCCCATCTTGACACGGTTCTTTCCTATCTTGTAGTCCCTGTTGTAACTGTGACTCTTTTGTTGTTGTAATCCTTTGATGAACTCTTTTAGTTGTGCTGGCGTGTAGCCTGATTGTGCCAACTCATTAAGGGTTCTCTTCTCTAAGGGACTGTAGTTGTCAGGTATTTCTTTTCCTGTGAGGGTTCCTTTGACTATTTCTTTAGGTCTTTTTATACCGTACTCTACTATCCTGTCAGATACTGTTGTGTGATTTATTCCGAGCTCTCGCCCTATAGCTCTTGCTGACATGCCATTGGTCACGTAGGCTTCTATCAAGTAATTCTTGTCTATGTCTTTCCTTGCGGGTGGCATTAGTATCAGCTCACTTGACTTCTACTTTGCTCAAGTAGAACTCTGCGATGCTGAACGCCCCTTCGAGTACTACACCACCAAGTATTGCTGCGAGTGCCGTGTCTATAATGACGTAGCTTAGTGCTGCACCGAGTAATGCAATGAGTCCTTTCTTCCTGCCTTTTAGGTAGGTTAGTAAGCTCCATAGCTCGAGGCTACCTGCTTCACTAATTCTTACAACTTTGGTTTCTGTCTTGACTTCTTCTGTCATGTTGAATCCCCTCCATTTGTTCATGGGTTTCCTTATTCTTCAATCTCATCTATCGTCCATCTGTCATGGCTGTGCGCATTAAAATAATCATAAGGAATGTAACAATAGCCGCTGTTGTGTACGAACACACCCGCATCAAGGGCGAAGTTGTGGTATTTGTCAACTGTGAAATCATAGACATCAGCAAACCCACAATCTTCTATCTTCTTTATTTTGTGATTGTAAAGTCCCATTGCTCGAGCATTCTCTCTTCTTGCATTTATTTGTTTCTCAGTCAATTCAACTTCTCCATTCTTTAATCTCTCGTTTTGAATGGCTGCTGCCTTTCTCATATTATTTCTACTCGCGTCAGTTTGTTTCTTTGTCTTTTTTATTGTTCCTTCCTTAACACAAGCGTTGTATTCTTTTATGTTATTCCTTGAGTTTTCAAGCATGAGCTCCCTCTTCTCTTTCCACAGTTTAGTCATAACTTTCTTTCCATTGATGCGCCCAAATTCTTTATGAAGTTTTTGGTGTTCTTCAACAGTCATGACTTCAAGGTTCTCTGGTGTGTTGTTGAGTTTATTGAAATCTTTATGATGAACAATAAGTTTACCTTCTTTTCCTTCAAACATCCTTTGTTGTCGTGCAGTGTTCCAATGAACTCTTATTTTATTGTATGTCTTAGGAGAGTAGAAAGCAAGATAGCCATCCTTATCTATTTGTGTGTTGAAAGGCATTATTGAATCGTCAGTTGACAAATCTATCGCTTTTTTGTATTCGTTGTTCTTCAATAAGAATAGATGATCTTCTGTACACTTTATTTCTCTATCATTGTCGAGCGTTATCTTGACTATTTTTGCGTTCTTCTTCGTCAATCTTGGAGTGTGTGCTCTTCCAGGAACTATTTTATCCTTCTTAACATCATAAGAATGAACCCAGAAATCCTTGTCTTTGTATTCTTCGCAAATATCTTTAATTGATTTAATAGAACCGTCGAGAAGAGGAATGAGAGTATCGTCAGTGAAGCAAGCACCCCAATTAGTCCCCCAACTGTTTCGTGCGATGTAGCACTCACTATTGTCGTTATAGCCAACGAGCAACATTGCATGACTACTATTATTTGATGAAATATTTTTGATGACGCCATTTGTATTACCATAAAATGAGTTGTTAAGTTTGATACCGAACACTACAGGATTGCCCTTATTCAGCATTTCCTTTACGTCTGAGCTACGTAAAAGGAAATAACCAGTCCTAATAAGGTATTTTTTGAAGAGCTCTCCATGGGCTTCAGAATCAGTCTGGGGAGATGCTTTATAATAGGGTGCATTAAAGGGCATTTGTTCTTCTGGACACATACCATCCTCGTATAAGGCGTTAAGGTTATCACGTAACCACACACCAGTATTATAATTTTCTGTTCCTTCTCGTTCACGAGCATACCACCAATTATAGAGTGGACTAAGATAGTACATACCCTCCTCAATATTCCTTAGTCGACGCATACGATACTCGAGCAAAGAGGCAACGGCGAAGCCAGTGCAAGCCTGAGACCAAGACTGGTCCCTTACTGGTAAGAAGTACTTGCGAAGATCAACCGTTAGTTTAAGGAAGTCACCAGTCGGGGTGTATCGCCAGTCACGATAGTCAAAGAACTGTCTCTTGTAGCCTGTGTGCTTGGCCCTCCACCAGTCCTTAATCCATCGTCGTAGTTTCATACTGCCCTCACAGAAAATCCTTTGATACTCGGATAACTCGTTGTTGCCGCAGTAGTCTTAGGAACAAGCCTAACTATCGACGTCGTTGGCTCACTGGAGAAAGCAGTGAAATTGGAGATTTCTCCAGTATCTAACCATCCCGTGTCGCTACTTGTATTAATAAGTTTGTATTGAATGTTAGCACCTGTTTCCCAGTCAACAATAACTGATACACCAACAGAGGAACTAATAGTGGAGGAGAACGTACCTGTTGGAATAGATGCTGTGATGATACTTGCAACTTCACCAGCAGTAACAGCTGTCATGATAGGAACGTTGTGAGTAGAAGTAAAATCTATTGTGGCACCAGTGTCTGTTAAGTGAGCTGGAGGGGTGTCGCCAGTTGTCGTCTCTGCAAAGCTCACACTACCAGCGCATAACAAATAAGTTCTCACTAACCACGCTTCTTGGTCAGCGTCTTGTTGATCCCCCCACCAAGCGTACAGTTTACAATCAGTAGGGTTATCGTTCTCGTCAGCTTCGAGGTCTGTGCCAGTCTCGTCACTGGTCGAGTCACCCGTGGAGTTAGTGTGTAGCACAGTTGCTGCTGGGGCGTACCAAGAACCAAGAGCTCCCGCACCAATAGTACCACCATCAAGTGTTGCTCCTTGTATGTAACTCCAAGAACTAAAATCGTCGTTGGTAGTAACGTCAGAGAAAGTACCAGTATAGATTAGTTGACCCTTATCATCGTAAGGGATTGCAGTGGTAGCGTCCGTCGAACCTATTTGTGCATAGTAGCCTTTCTTGCCAACGTCCCTCGTGACATTAGTCTTCAATGCAGTGATGCCAGTGATGTAAGTAGTGGTAGCTCTCGCGTCTGAACCGTTAGAGCCATAAAATAGTGTCTTGTAAATCTGTGCACGTTTAACGGCGTCAGTACCAGTAGTGCAGTAAAGAACCCACTTACCCGTATCGAACCTGCTACAAACACAATTGTTGATTGAGAAGTCAGTCTCTGTAAGACTGGTCGCCTCGATGACGACGTAGACCTCATCAGTATTGAACGCTTCGTATTGGTTTGTGTCAAAGATAGCCCCGCAATGACTTGTCTTGACGCTATCGTTACGACCATCTGCATCAACATAAGCGTCACCGTACAGGTCGACACCATTAGCACTGTAAACTCCAGCACGATTGATGAGTTGCTTGATGTGGTTAGAGAGTGCCATGTTCATAGTCTCTAATCCTACCTCATTAAAGTATCCCTCGTCAAGCCTATCACCATCAGTTATCTTTGCCATGCCTGTTTGTGTTGCCATAGTTTATCACACTGCCCTGCAAGCAAACCCTCTCGCACTTGGATAAGCTGCTGTTGGTGCACTGGGTGTTGGAACGAGTCGCAATATTGAAGTAGTAGGTTGAGCACTGAACGCTGTGAATGTTGTGATGGTTCCAGCGTCAATCCATCCAGTGTCACTAACACTATTGAGTAGTTTGAATTGAATAGTAGCACCAGTCTCGAAGTCTTCCACTAACGCAACCCCTATCGCTGATGAGATTGTGGCACTGAATGTGTCAGCAGGTATGGTGTGGTGAACCTCGCTCGTGGCAGAAGCAGTAGTCGTGTACTTGTCACTATCAAAAGTAGCAGTGGTAGTGCCAGTGGCTACAGTGTTGTTCTGTCCTGTAGTGTCAATGTAAGCATCGCTGAAGATGTCAATAGAGTTAGCACTATACACTCCAGTCCTGTCGATGACTGAGCGTATGTTATTAAGGAGTGAAAGGTTCATTCCTTCATTCATCATACCATTGAAGTACCCGTCCGAAAGTTCGTCACCATCATTAACTCGTGAGAACTCATCTCTGCTTGTCATTTAATTTCACCCCTTAATTTTGCGTGGAAACTTTTGTGTGTTGAATCATCAAGTAGCATAAGGTTTTCTGGTCTGTTATCTGCTGGATTGAAATTTCTGTGATGAACAACACAACCTCGAGGAACACAATGAAAGTCATTAGCATGACACCACACTTCATGATGCTCCCAGAATTGTCTTCCATTCCTCGAAATCCTTATATGTCCTGCAGGATGTTTTGTTCTTCCACCTTTCCAATTAGCTGCTTTTTTACCACGTCTCGATAGACCAATATTTTTTATTCGTTCATCAGTTTCTTTCGTCAACCCTTTCTGCCAACTAATCAAGTCACCAGAAGCATATCTCTTTTTTAAGGAATCACTTATTTTTGATTTCAATGAAGAGTCTCTGTTTTCGAGCGCTTCTTTAACACTTCTCAATTTTAGTCCATGTTTTTTGAAATGATATATTATTGTTCCTGCTCTGACACCACACATAACTCCTAATTCATTAGCTGATTTTCCATCACAGTACATTTTATATAAGTCAGCCACGTTTGAAAATTCATCTCTTACTGCCATTGTTATTTCACCTTATGCGTATGTAATCTTAATCTCTCCTATGTTAGCACCACTACCACTATAAGTAGCTTTGTATCGTAAGTCAGTCCCACCACTCGCAGTGAACGTGTGAAGCGTTGCCGAAGTACAAGCCTCCCAATCACTACCACCGTTAGGGCTCATCTGAAAAGTGAACCCTGCCGTTGCATCACTGGTCAAAGTAGCAGTAGTGTAAGTCGCTCCTTTAGCGATTGCAAGACTTTGTAATATCTCTGCGTCGGTGAACTCTGCTTGCTCATCAGTAGTGTCGATGGTAGCAGTAGTGTTTCCAGTGTCAATGTAATTTGTGAAGTTGAACCGTTCATACATTGTATCATTAGGATTTTTAACGCTCAAAATTGTTTCTGTCCTGCTCGATTCACCAACTACTTGTTGACCACCGCCCTGGGTAGATGTGTTAGTGCCGACGATACCATTAGTAGGGCTACCAACAATCCAAGAGTTACCAATAGTATCACTACGAGTCCTCACCCGTCCAGTGCGTAACGTGACGTTGACGTTCTCCTTGAACAATTTGTACTGTTGAATCCTGTCACTATTATCTCTCTTCTGCTCCAAGGCACGAAGCCTGCTATCAATACCTTTCTGCCAACTGAACTGGTCAAGTTTAGGAGTGCCAACCTCGACAGTCTTAGTGCCATCAGGGTACTTGAGGGTCATCTGGTTAATGACGAGTTGTTGGTCAAGGCTATTGAACGAGTCAACAACATTAACTGTTTCACCAGCGGTGAAAGAACTATCATAACCTACAAGGATGGTAGCTGATCGTGACAACTCACTATAAGTAGCGAGTATTTGCTTCGCCCGCTTACGAGCATCAGCCATAGTAGTGAGGGTGTCCTCTGTTATCTTACGAGAGAACGTGCCGTTAGCGGTGATGCTTGCGTCGTTCTTAGAGGTTATCTTAACAGGCACTTCATAATTGTAATAGACGATGACAGTGTTACCATTAGTTATCCCCGTCTCGAACACTATAGTCTTGTTATCGCTATCGACGGTGTAAGCGTAAGAGTCAGTACTACCCTCGATACCACCGAGTTGTTCAGTACCATCATCAGTTACCTTGACACTATCCTTTATCTTATTATTAACGACGAACTCTTTTTGTAATGCGGTGGCGGTGAAGGTTTGGTTAGTGTTGAAAGTGGCCGAACCTCCTTTGAGCGTGAGACTATTAATGATGCTGTTAGGAACATAATTCCAAGGGGACATGAGGTGAGCGTTAGAGTTGATAGTAATAACTGTTGAGTTGACAGTGTTACCCACAGGTTCGAAATAGAATTTCTTGTCGTTATCAGTTCTTAACTGCCAGTTCAGTAGTTTGACGAGCCGACCAATAGCCTCAGCAGGGGTCTCGTCCTTGACCACGAACTCAGAGATGGTGATACCACTCGTGGCAGTGCTGGAATAAGTGAGAGTGGTTACTTGGTTGTCAATGATGCTCTCAGCAATAGTCTCGGGTGCTTGGTTACTGTATATCTCGCTGAAGTGATCAGCCCTATTAAGACGACCACCATAACTCTCAAGCATGAACTTAGAAGTCTCATGAACAGCCTTCTCCACTATGTCACCAGAGAAGTCAGCGACGAAGGTGGCACCATCCATGTAGCCAATGCTCACGTCATCACCGATGTCAAGGTTTGCAGCGTTAGCCTTGCTCGTCTCGAAAGGGGTTTGGTCAATACTCTCGTTACTCTCCCGCTCAAAAGTGAAGCTGGCGAGGGAGTAATTAACTCCGCTCTTCCTCACATAATACTGGGGAATATCTGTCATTATTGCACCACGTCAATCTGTTCCTCTACATCAATCCATACGTCAATACTACTTGTCTTAGCAATGGTGGGGTAAGTGGCCCTCATCATCATGTCACCAGCTGAAGAAGCATCGAACACCCCTACCTCTGTGAGTGATTCCCCGTTAGCCTCTGTGCTACCGAAGAACACGCTGACTGTTACGTCACTCGTGCCAGTAGTGTATTCTTGTCGTGCGTTACGAGCAGTCTCCGCTAATAATGAGGTCTGTGCGGCAGAGGCTACTGTCGAGCTCGTGCCCACCGCCATGTAAGTGCTGTTAGTCACGATGAATGCTTGTATGTCTGCCTTGACATCGTCTAAAAAGTCTTGTGTGTTAGTCATACTAAATCAACCCCTACTATACAGCTGATAGTCACATCATAAGCTATCTCTCCTTCTTGTGTGAAGTTATCATCATCTCTCGCCTCATAACCTATCTCATACTTGTCAACCGCAACATTATAATCTGTACCTTCCCACGTCATGACCACAACATTACCTTTTCCGAACATAGTCTTCAGACCGTTCTTCTTATCCTCTGCTGATGTATAGTCTTCAGTAGCGTTGAGCTTGCCATTAGTTAAGTGACCAGTGACTGTGAACCTATCCTCAATCTTGTTCAGGTTGATAAGACTCGTCGTGTTAGGGGTAGTCTCAGTGGTAGGGATTGTTAGTGGTGTTATTGCGTTGAGATAGTTCTCTTTGACGCTGATTACTGCCACGTAAACTATGATGCCCCCATAAGCGAATTTTACATTGTCGATTGCCATTATCCCATATTCCTCTGTAATTTACTAAGGAGTGAAGCGTTTGCCAAGTCAACAACTCGTCGCACATCTTGATCACTTCTCGCATTTATGTTGAGCGTCTGATTTATCGTGGCACCCATCGGAGAATTACCTTTAAATCCTACAACAGTATCATCAGGACTAAACGATACTGCTCGTTGTCCTGGTCTCATCAAGAAATCTCCATGCGTAACTGGTGGTTGATAGTAATCTATAGCCATTCCTTGTGGACCACCACCAACAACCCGTGCGGTGTCGAATATTGTAGATACAAAGTCCTCTCTGTTTCTCATTTTATCTATCTTATCAATTATCCTTTGTAACACATCAGCAATAATACCTAACGATTTAGCTAAAGAATCAACAGTGGGCATAATTTCTCCCATCTTAGCACCCATATC
>Ga0208769_1000952_pt1 | contig 13351 bp, 13 predicted proteins | sample AntAceMetag02UKC_FD_184768 | JGI IMG/M metagenome (GOLD analysis project Ga0208769, IMG submission 184768) | Saline lake microbial communities from Ace Lake, Antarctica- Antarctic Ace Lake Metagenome 02UKC (SPAdes) (version 2) | ecosystem: Environmental > Aquatic > Non-marine Saline and Alkaline...
AAAAGCCAACCCGAATTATGGCGTATCTGTAAAACCTGATGATATTGCTCGAACATGCCACAAAGCTTTACAGATGCCGTCAGCACAAAATAACTTTCTCACAAAGCGTCTTAATGTTTGGGTTAATGCCGACACGTCTTGGATGGACATGCGCAAGTGGGATCAATGCGCTGATGCGGCTTTAGATATTGATGATTTTATTGGAGAGCGCGTTTGGGTTGCCCTTGACCTTGCATCAAAGGTCGATTTAGCGGTCAAGGTTATGGTCTTTGAACGTGACGGCCATTATTACAGTTTTTTAAAATCTTACTTGCCGGAAGATACCGCAGAAAATGGTTCAAACTCGCAATACTCAGGATGGGCGATTGATGGTCGATTAGTGACGACGCCTGGCAACGTGATTGATTATGATTACATCAAAACTGATTTACGGGACGATGTTTCCAAATTTGAGATCGCCGCAGTACCTTATGACCCCTTTCAGGCCACACAGCTTTCGGTTGAGCTTCTACAAGAGGGTTTTCCCATGGTTGAGGTCAGGCCAACCGTTTTAAACTTCTCTGAGGCCATGAAAGAGCTTGAGGCGTTGGTTTTGTCAAAAAGATGGCATCACGATGCCGACCCGGTTATGACCTGGATGATTTCAAACGTGGTTTGCCACCGTGACGCCAAAGATAACATCTATCCACGAAAAGAACGTGAAGAAAACAAGATTGACGGCGTTGTTGCTACTATAATGGCTCTGAGTGCGTTATTTAAAGAATTAAACCATGAAAGCGTTTATAATGAACGTGGATTGGCGGTTATATGACAAGTTTTAAGTGACTAAAATAAAGAATGTCATAATTTTAACTTATTTAATCTTTTCCTCCTGTTTTATTCCAGTTTTTCTTCTTTTTATTATGTTTTTAGAACACCACAGAGACAAAACCATTGATAGAAAAGCTTAGAAGTCAAATCGGCGCGGCTGAAATTCTTGCCACCTCTGGCCTTGGCATGGTTGGAGTTGGTGTATGGATGTGGAAACCGCACGTTTCGCTAATTACGGTAGGCGCGATTTTGTTGATTCTTGGCGTCATAGGACGAAAATAATCTATGGGTTTCCTTGGAAATTTGATCGAAAGACGCTCGCATCCGTCAAATCCGTCTGATTGGTTATTGAGAATGTCGGGCGGTGATGAATCGGCAGCTGGAATGACCGTAAATGAGCAAACAGCTTTAACAATGACGGCTGTGTGGGCCTGTATTCGCATATTGTCTGAAAACCCTGCGGCCCTGCCATTGCAATTATTTAAAAGAACCGAAAACGGCAAGGAAAAAGCAGACGACAAACCTTTGTATGACGTTGTTCACGCAAAACCCAATTCTGAAATGGCGTCCATGAATTACCGCGAAACATCCATGGCCCACATGGTCGGTTATGGTGACTGGTATTCTAATATAGTGCGAAATAACGCCGGTGATGTCATAGAGCTTTGGCCTTTGCGTCCTGATAAGATGGAGGTCAAACGTGTTGGCGGTGAACTTCGATATAGGTACACCCTGCCAAGTGGTAAGGAAATTGTTTTGCCAAGACGTGAGGTTTTGCACATCCCCGGGCTGTCTTTTGATGGAGTCCATGGATATACGCCAATTTCAAAAGCCCGTGACGCTATCGGCCTTGGACTTGCCACACAAGAACATGGTGCAAGGTTTTTTGGCAATGGCGCACGGCCAGGAATAATTCTTGAACATCCCAATAGGCTTGATGACAAGGCAGTTTCGCGGCTCAAAGAATCATGGTCAAAAACATACGGCGGACTTACAAATTCACACCGAATGGCTGTGCTTGAAGAGGGTATGACGCTCAAGCAGTTTGGTATTCCAAATAATGACGCACAATTTCTTGAAACACGCAAGTTTCAGGTGGTTGAGATCGCAAGATTTTTCAACGTGCCCCCACACATGATTCAGGATTTAGAACGGGCTACCTTTTCCAATATTGAAGAATCTAGTCTTAATTTTGTCAAGTTTTGCCTTGCTCCATGGTTGGTCCGGGTTGAGCAAAACCTAAACTTGCAACTCCTGACAGACAAACAACGTAAAAGATATTTCTTTGAGCATAATGTTGATGGCCTGCTCCGTGGAGACTTCAAATCCAGGTATGAAGGTTATTCGGTTGGTAGAAGTGGCGGCTGGTTGTCTGTAAATGATATCCTTAGAAAAGAAAACATGAACGCTATCGAGGACGGCGACACATATTTAGTGCCAATGAATATGGTTCCGGCTGATAGGCTTGACGAGGTTGTTGATAAGCAGATTGAAAGTGACAAAGAACCTGGCGGCGTTGGTGACACACCTAAAAGCCTGCGCTCCGGCGCCGAACGCAAATACGTTAAACCACCAGAGGGCCGGGACCGGATTAGGGCCGCATTTATCCCGTTGTTTGCCGATGCTGCAACACGCATTGTCAACATGGAGTCAAACGCAGTTGCTAAGGCCACAAAAAAGCACCTAAGAAGCCAAGTAACTTTTGAAAAATGGCTTGATGATTTTTACGGCGGTGACTTCCCAGAAAAGATAAGAAATATCATGGGTCCGGTTTTTCGTGCCTACGCCTCACAAATCCAGACAGAAGCGTTTTCAGAGATTAGCGAAACTCCAGAAATTACGCCTGAATTAAACGCCTTGGTTGATGATTATATAGACGGATATGTGAATAGGCACACAAGTTCATCCGTCAACCAGATTAACGCCTTAATTCGAGACAACAAAGAAGATGCTCAGGCCGAAATTGAAACAAGGGTGTCTGAGTGGAAAGAAACCAGGGCCGAAAAGATAAGCACCAGGGAAACAGAGCGAGAAAGCAATGCTGTTGCTCAAGCCGTGTTTTGGGGTGCTGGACTCCAAACATTTTGGCGCATACGTGGCCCAAAGACTTGCCCTTATTGCAAAGAGCTTGACGGGCGCAGCATAAAGTCAGGCGGTGCATTTTTAGAAGCTGGAACAGAGTTTGAACCTGCCGCAGCCAAAGACGGACCTATGATTATTCGCGGATTAAAAAAGCACCCGCCCCTACATAAGGGATGTGACTGTTTTATATCTTCAAAATAAACGAGGCAAAAATGAAAAATAAAAAAGAGGTAAGAACACTTGAAATTGATGCAACAGAATTGCGAACTATTCGTGCGGATGGCGAAGCGGCAAAGATTACAGGTTACGCGGCAGTTTTTAACAAGCTGTCTGAAAACCTTGGCGGTTTCAGGGAAAAAATAAAACCTGGCGCATTCAAGGACTCCATTAAAGATGGTGACGTCAGGGCGTTGTGGAACCATGATAGCAACTTTGTCCTTGGGCGCACAAAGTCGGGCACACTTGATTTAAAAGAGGACAATCGCGGCCTTTTAATGACAGTAACGCCTCCTGACACGCAATGGGCCAGAGACCTTTTAGTTTCCATAGAGCGCGGCGATGTTACGCAACAGTCTTTTGGATTTCGCACCCTGGACGACAAATGGGAAGTCAAAGATGATGAAGATATCAGAACACTTTTAAAGGTTGACGTTTTTGATGTCTCTCCGGTGACATATCCTGCATATCCAGACACAACGGTCGCCACACGCTCATTAGACGAGTGGCGCGAAGATATAAAGAAAAAAGAACTTGAATCCGGCACATCCGATGATGAACCGGACCCGAACAAACCACCGAAGCCAACGCATCGTGAGGTTAATCGGATAAGGCGGCTATCACTTTTGGAAAAAACACAAAAAACGGAGTAAAAACAGTGTTAATATCTGACATGAAGGAAAAACAGGCCAAGTTGGTCACTGATATGCGAGAGTTAAATGACCTCGCAGGCAAAGAAGACCGTGCCATGACTGACGATGAGAGCGAAAAATACAACAAAATGGAAGCTGACTTTGATGTGATTGGCAAAGATGTTGCTGACGCTGAAAAAGCCGATGCAGCCAAAGCAGCCAGAAACGCCAAGCTTGAAGAGCGTGAGGCATGGCTTGCCGACCCTGCGAACCAGGCAATTAAGCCAGGTGCAGGCGATGACGGCGATGACGGAAAAGAAAACCGCAAAACTGGCAGGGCATCAGATGATTACAGGGATGCTTTTTCTCAGTTCCTCATAGGTGGGCGGCGTGACCTAAACGATGGCCAATTGAGGACGTTGCAGGCCGATTCCGACACACAGGGCGGGTTTACTGTTGCCACTAAGTTTATAGCCGACTTGATTATGGAACTCGACAATATGGTTTTCGTGCGCCCACACGCAACCGTTATTCCATTGAAGAAGGCCGCAAGCGTTGGTTATCCAGCCCTTGATAATGACCCCGCCGATCCTATTTGGACCGCAGAAATTAAAACCGGCGATGAAGATTCGACCATGAGTTTTGATGCCCGTTCATTAACGCCACATCCTTTGGCAAAACGTATCAAGGTTTCAAAAGACTTTATCCAGGTTTCAAGTATTGGTATTGATGCTCTTGTCCGTTCCAGGCTTGCGTATAAGTTTGGCACTGTCGAGGAAAATGCCTTTCTTAATGGTGATGGCGTCAATAAGCCACTGGGTGTTTTCACCGCAAGCAATAACGGTATTTCAACAAGTCGTGATGTGGCAACAAACAACACAATAACCGCCATTAAGGCTGATGGCCTTGTGGATGCTATCTACGCACTTAAGGCTCAGTATCGTGTCGGCTGTCGTTGGGCTTTCCATCGTGATGCAGTCAAAATGATCCGTAAACTCAAAGACGGAAATGGTCAGTACCTCTGGCAGATGGGCCTGCAAGCTGGCGAGCCTGCTTCCATTCTTGGTTATCCCCTGGATGAGTCCGAATATGTCCCTAACACTTTCACAACCGGCCTCTATGTTGGCATATTGGCAGATTGGAAACAGTATTGGATAGTCGATGCTCTAGACATGTTGATTCAGGTTTTGGAAGAACTCTACGCGGAAACAAACCAAAACGGCTACATCGGACGCAAAAAAACAGATGGCATGCCAGTTGATGAAAACGCCTTTGTTCGTGTGACTTTGGCATAATAGGAGGTTTTAAAATGAATTTGATTGAAAACGTGGATATCATATCCGCATTAACTGCCGTTGCAGAATCAACCGCAGTAAATAGCCAACGTATTGACCTTGAGGGGTGTGATGGCGTCATGTGGATTGTGTGTGGCTCTACAACCTTTGCGGCTGCCGCCTTGACCGTGACTCCGCAGATGTCAACCGCTTCGACTTCTACATTGACCAGTGCAAGCGGCACACTGTCAACCACAAAGTTTGTGGCCGGAACCAACAACCGCATTGCAGTTATTGACTGCGTTAAACCAACCGAGCGCTATATGCGAATCGCAATCACAGGTTCAAGCTCTGGTAATGTCAACAACATCCTGGCAATAAAGTATAATTTGCGGCGTCCTGGCTCTACTGAGCTTCAGGACTCGGCCACCATTGCCGGTTCCACTATGATTATTTCTCCATCTTCCTCTTAATCCGTGCGCGGTGGTCGTTAATTCGGCCACCGCAACCCCAAGGAGCATGTCATGTCAGATTACAATGCAGTAATATATGACGAGCAGGGAAGCACGAAGCGGGTGTATGAATCTGGTGGAGAGCTTGAAATGCAGTCCGGTTCTTTATTTGATCAACAGTCCGGTTCGTCAATGACCCTCGCCGGAACAGTTAATGTCTCTGGCACTTTGAAAAATTCAAAAATTGAAACCCTATCCACGGCGTTTACGGTTGCAAACTATGGTCTGTCTGTTTTGGCCGCTACCGCTGCCGCAACATTCACACTGGACGCACCTGTCGCTGGTGTTGAAAAACAGATTGTCCTTAATTCAACATGGTTGACATATCTTAAAGGATCAACTGCGTCCACAGTGTTTTTCGGCTCAACCGCCGGTGGAAACATTATGGTCATCACGCCCACATCGGTTGGTGATTCTGATTTAAGTGGTCCAGCGTTGTTGTTGCGCGGCGGGTCATCCGTATTGTGGTATGTCATGTCAGCATCAACCATAGCATGGGCATCGGCCACATCAACCTAAAACACACAATCTCTTGAAAGGAGAAAACGATGACGGAAAAAAAGGATGTAAAACCGGAAATAAAACTCGTGGAGAATTTAGGAATTATTACCGGGACGGATTTAATTGTCAAGGGCGGCATACCCCGCACTCGTAAGAAGGTTGCGATTGTGGGGTTTGCCCCTGCGTCAATGCGCTTGGTTTCGTCTTTCTTTGGCGACAAGGATATGGAAATATGGGGCTTAAATCAGCTTTATATAGCGTTTCCTGAAATTGTGCCGCATTGCACTCGTTGGTTTCAGTTTCACGCCAGGTCGTCTTATGATGTGAATATCCAGCGTGACCACTCACACCATGATTGGCTGGCGGCGCAAAAGACGTTCCCAATTTACATGCAGAAACAAGAACCTGATGTTCCAGGGTCAATTCCGTTGCCAAAAGATTTGATTCTGTCAAAATTCAGGCGGTATTTCACAAACTCGATTTCATGGGAAATTGCAATGGCAATCCATGAGGGTTTCGAGGAGATACACATTTACGGCGTTGATATGGCGCAAGATGCTGAATACGCACACCAAAGGCCGTCTTGTGAGTATTTTATAGGCGTGGCCGAGGGTGCAGGTATCAAAGTCATTATCCCCGATGAGTCTGACCTTATGAAGTCGCAGTGGCTTTATCCCTACGAGGGCGAGGCTGGTATGCGCGGCAAGATTGACGCAAGGAAAAACGAGCTTATGCAAAGAGCGCACAATTTGGATATGCAAGAAAAGCGGGTTCGTGACGAAAGGATGCAACTCATAGGCGCACAACAGGACATGCAATATTGGGATAAGTCGTTCTGTGAGCAGCCCAAAATGTACCCGCAAGGCTCAGAACCGGGTACTAAATAAACAACAAGTTTCCTGGTCCGGCGGGTCTTTCCTCCTTTCACCCGTATCCCAAACGGGCCAGGATTTAAAAAGGTGAATTATGCCAGGTATTTTTAACAGCACGGCAGGTGTAACATACATAAAATCAAGCACTGGCGGCACAGTTCACGACACAGACACATTCACCGATGATGGTGTCAATGTTGGGCAAGTTCCAGAAGATGAGTGTCAAATGAGAGCAGGGATTAAAACCGGCGGTTATACATCTGGAAAGGTCACAGTGAGGCTTTCACAATGATAAAAACATCTGTGGTGACATCCGCAACCGGCGAACCAATTACAACGGCTGAAATCCGTTCACATTTGCGTATTTCGTCAACCTTGGAAGATACCTTGCTTGATAGTCTTGAGATTGTTGCAAGACAACGCGCAGAATCGATTACAGGGCGCAAATTGATGCCTCAGACGTGGAAAGTATATTTTGACCAATGGTCGGATGGATACTGTTTTGAAATGCCCTACACGCCTACTCAGTCCATTCCAACAACCGGCATAGTTTATAAAGATTCGACCGGCAATAGTACCACCTTTGGTTCGACAAGTTGGGATACAGATATTGTTTCCGAACCTGGGCGCGTTTGTCTGAGAAATGATTCAGATTGGCCGTCAGCGACACTTTACGATATCAACCCGATTTCTATTGAGTTCAAATGCGGATATTCAACTGGTGGCTCAACTTCGACCGGAGTTGATGAGCGCGGCGCAGTTCCAGAGGGCATAAAGCAGGCTATTAAGTTGATGGTCGGCCATTGGTATGAACAGCGCGAAGATACCAATGTCAGGTTTGAGGTTTATTCAATCCCGTTGGCTTCTGAGCAGCTTCTTGCACAATATAAAGTTTTCAATTTCACATCATAGGACAACATGAACGCAGGCGAATTACGACACAGCATATCAATTCAAAAACCGGCATCAACGGCGCGGAACTCCTATGGTGAAAACATTGTCACATGGTCAACGGATTCTAAACCATGGGCGGCAATAATCCCCATGCGCGGAAAGGAATACTTTGACGCTGGCAGGGTTCAATCTGATGTTTCACACAGAATTAGAATACGCAATCAAACATTATCCGGCACAACCGCAATAGGGCCAACCTGCCGGATTCGGTTCGGCACACGCTATTTTGAAATTATCTCAGTGATAAAACCTGATGAAAGAAATATAATGCTTGATTTGATGTGTAGGGAGTCGTCTTAAGGTGGCAATATCTCAACAAGTTAAACTTGAGGGCATGGCAAAATTGATGGCGCTGTTTGCAACTTCAAGCCGAACTATTGGTGGTGAAAAATCTTCAAAGATACTTTTAAAAGGCGCTAAACTAATTAAGAACCGTGCGCGGCAACTTGCCCCACAAGGCCCAACCGGAAACTTGAAACGCGGTATTGTCGCCAAGAGATTTAAGAGCGAAATACCAGGAAAACCCGGTGCGTTTGTTGCCACGGATTACAGAATCGCGCCACATGCCCACTTTATCGAATACGGAACAGTCAAATCACCCGCAAGACCATTTTTAAGGCCAGCACTTGATAATTCACAAGCCGAAGTTATGACCATAATTGCAAAAGGCATTTCAAACGAAATGGAAAAGCTATGGAAATAGGCGAAGCATTATACGCACACCTTGCGGCAACAACCGCACTGAGTGCGCTTATAGGGTCAAAGATATATCCGGTTTCCGGGCCGCAAAATGTGGATTTACCCATGGTCACATATCAGATGATATCGGGTATTCGGATTCACGCAAGCATTTCAGATCCGGGCTTAACACGGCCACGGTTCCAAATATCATCATGGTCAACGTCTTACTCGATATGTAAAGCGGTTGCAACACAGGTTAGAATTGCCTTGCAAGACTATTCAGGCAACATGGGAAGCACAATAAGCACTGTTCCAGTTCAACGCATATTCCACGATAATGAAATTGACCTGCAAGACACCTCGGATGGCCGCGTCACATATCAAAACGCTCAAGATTTTATTATATGGCATACATCATCAACCTAATTTTAGTATGGAGGTTTCGCTGTGGCAGAATATGTTCTTAAACGTGTCAAGTTATATTGGGCCGGTTATGAATTTTCGCCGGACATGCACACTTTGACGTTGACAAACGGTGCAGAACTTGTTGACGCCACGGTCTTTGGTAGCTCTTGCCGTAAACGGAAAGCGGGGCTTTCAACTGTTGAGGTTTCCGCACAGGGTTTTTGGGACGCATCAACCGATTTAGACAAGGTTGATAATGTCCTTTTTAATGAAATAGGATCAACGTCTGAACCTATGACTATCATTCCAGACGGCACAACCGCCCTGGGTGAGCTTGCATTTTTCACTAATGCCGTTGTTGGTGAGTATTCTCCATCTGGAACAATCGGTGAAATGTTCGGTTTCAATTTTGCAGCGTATTCAGAGGGTAAGCCGTTGGTACGCGGTGAAACTTTTGAAACCGGAACACTTTCAAGCGCAGTCACGCCAACAGGTCAAAACCTTGGCATTAAAACGTCAACGCAAAGTATTTATGCGGCTGTCCATGTCAAATCTGTTTCAAGCTCCGGCGCAACTGTAGACGTAACGGTTCAAATTGCGAGTTCGTCAAGTTTTGTGACTGATTTATCAACCGCTTTGAGTTTAACACAGATAACAGACGCATCGGCAGGGACCGGGCAGTTTGCGTCAACCATTATTGCAAGCACAAAAACTAACTGGGTGAGGTTCAACAACACCTATGGTTCGTCAGACGGTGACGACACAATCAACGCTTTATTTGTCGCTGGTATCTACTAACTTTTTGGGAGGTCAAGATGGCTGAATTTGTATTAAAAGACTGTGTTGTAAAAATTGGCGCGAGTTCCACCGCTTATGTTGATTTGTCGGACCATGTTCGTAGCGTGACAATCACATACGAGGCCGAACTCCAAGACAAGACCGCCATGGGTGATGGCGCAAGGGCAAAAATTGCCGGTCTTAAAAACTGGAACATGACAATCGGATTTAATCAGGATTTTGCAGCAGGTGAGGTTGACGCAACGCTATATCCGCTTGTTGGCTCAACTGCTCTGTCAATAGCTGTCAAGCCGTCCACGGCAGCCGTGAGCGCCACAAATCCAATGTTCCTTGGCTCTGCCTTGCTTGGTTCTTATCAGCCTATAAACGGCAGCATAGGCGACCTGTCGGTAACAGACGTTACTTTTGAATCTGACGGCGATATGACACGTCAGACCACATCAACCTAACCACCACAAATAAAGCCCGTGAAAGGGGAGAAGATTATGAGTTTAAGAGATAAGATTCAGGCAATAGACGACACGCAAAAAGAAGTTGTCAACATTAAAGTATGGGATGCAGATGTAGAGGTCAGGTCTTTAACCGGGATGGCCCGTGCTTCCTTGATGACAAAATCCATGGACAAAGACGGCAAGGTCATACAGGAGCAGTTTCACCAGGGACTTGTGGTGAATACGTGCTTTGATCCTGAAACCGGAGATCAGCTTTTCACACTGGATGATACCTGGCTGATGGAGAAAAACGCTTCCGCTATTGAAAAACTTGTTGCGGCTGCCATGCGTGTTTCTGGCCTTGCCGTTGGCGATGTTGAGGACGCGGAAAAAAACTAAAATTCCGCAACCCAGAGCGCCTTTTTTATTTCAGGCTTGCGGAAAAACTCCACATGACGGTTTCACAACTTCTTTGCAACATTTCATCTGCCGAACTCACCGAGTGGGTCGCATTTTACAAAATCAAATCTTACGAACAAAAACAAGCTGCACAACAACGCAAAAAGAACGCGAATGTCCGTAAAAAAAGCAGGCGGTAAAATATGGCTGATGCCGGATCAATGTTTGTTCGCCTTGGGTTAAAGGGACAACAATTCTTTACCGGGATGAACAAAGCCCAAAAAGAAACCAAGAAAACGGGCAAAGACATAGATAAGCTTGGCGCTTCCATGAAGCGGATGCGCTCAATAGCCATGACTGCGTTTTCCGGTTGGGCCATTTATCGTGTTACAAAACAGATTGTGCAACTTGGCGCGGCATTTGAACAGAACATGGCAGTAGTGGGCGCTGTCACACGTTCAACGGCAAAAGAGTTTGAAGATTTAACCGCAATCGCCAGGAAAATGGGCGAGCAAACCGAGTGGTCTGCAAATCAGGCCGCACAGGGTTTGAAGTTTCTTGGCATGGCCGGTTTCGGGGCGCAAAAGTCAATCGCCGCTTTGCCTGGTGTTTTGGATTTGGCGACCGCCGGTAGTCTTGACCTGGGCCGTGCCGCCGATATTGCAACCAACGCATTAACCGGCATGGGCTTAAATGTCTTAGAGCTTGGCCGTGTCAATGACGTTTTTGTGGGCACGATTACGCGGTCAAATGTCAATATGGAAATGATGGCCGAGTCGTTCAAATATGCGGCCCCACTTGCTAAAGCATACGGCGTTGATGTTGAGCGTCTTTCCTCTATGATTGGCATATTGGGAAACGCAGGTGTTCAAGGTTCTATGGCCGGAACTCAGCTTGCTTTTGCGTTTCAGCGTGTTGATAAGGTTTGGAAAGAACTTGGTGTTGATGGAACTGGCAAAGACCTGATTGACGCACTAAAAGCTATTAAAGATGCTGGTTGGGATAATGCAAAAGTCATGCAGGTTTTTGGCATGAGGGCAGGCCGTGCGGCCCTTATTTTAAAAGACTTGACCGCAGAGGTTGATAATCTCGATATTGCGCTTAGAAACTCAAAAGGTGAAGCGAAAGCTCTTGCTGATGAAATGAGAGCTACGCTTGGGGGCCAATGGAAAGAATTTAAAAGCGTTGTGGAGTCCATCGCGCTTGATACTTTTGGGTTATTTGCTGATCAACTAAAAACGTTGGTCAGTTTTTCAGTTTCGCAACTTAGATTGATGCAAAAAGAATGGAAAGCCATTGCAAGTTTAATTGCTGGCCCACAAACACAAGAGGGAGCGTTTAAAAAGACACTTGAAGATATAAACAAAGAGCTTGAATTAACAAAAAAGAACTTAGGCATTATTGATAAATCTTTACTTTTCAGAAAAGAACATCCTATTTTATCAAAGCTTGGACTTGTCCAGAAATCTACTATCTCAACTGAAGATTTACAGAAGTTTGGCAAAGAAGATAAGAATAGAATAAAGGAGCTTGAAAAACAACTTGCCAAATATACTTTAGATATTGATGCTGAAAAAGTGAGTGGGGTATATAACCCTAAAAATGTAGACATCAACAAAAAGAGGCTTGCTGAAATTGAAGAAATTGCAAAAGCAAACAAGTTGGCCGCAAAGGATGAACTCGAAGCAATAGGCGCGCCGTATAGAGCGGCGCAAGAAGTGTTGGAATTTAATAGGAGCAGGGTTGACGAAGAAATTAAATTAGAAAAAAAAGCCCTGGACGAAAAAACAAAACTTAACAATGATTATTTACAAGGCATAGTTGATACCCATAAGGACGTTCAGGATAATGTCAGAAAAGATGCTATCGAATCAATAGAGCAAGAAAGCGCTGCAAGAGATAAGGCTTTAGCTGATAACCTGAAAAGACAAAAAGAGCATGACGAAAAACTCAAAAAGATACACGCCGACTACCTAAAAGCAATCGAATCAAAAACGTCTGATATGATTTATGATATGTTCACCGGCCAGATACGCGGCTTTGAAGATGTCACCGACCAAATGAAAGATATGTTTTTCAAAATGCTGGCAGACATGGCGGCTAAGGCCATTGCAGAACCTATCTTGATGCCGATTATGTCAACAATATCAGAGTCATTGCTCGGCCCACTTAAAGACAGTCTTTTAACGCCGCTTTTGTCTGGTATTCTTGACCCGATTAAAAACATCGGCAAAGATATAGCCGGTTCAATAACGGATTCATTGATAGGTTCTAAAATTGGCGAAATACTTGGTGTTGGTGCAGGGGCCGCGGGCGGTGGGCTGATGGGTGCGCTTGGCGGTGCGCTTGGTGCGATAGCTCCTTTGGCGGCCCCAGCCATGGCCGTGTATGCTTTTTCTCAGGGCAAAGATCAATATAATGATTGGACACGGGAACATCTTGGACAAACATATGGAGATATAACCAGTTTTACACAAAGCCTATTGATGCTTGATTGGGATGATATGCAAAACATGCTCCAAGATACCGCTACCTATGCCTCACAACCAAGTCAGAATATTGGTTTTGGCGCACGAGGATTACAAGCACCAGATGTAGACCTTGGAAAATCAGAATATAACAAATATGCTCAGGGTAAAGTTAATGAAAATATAAATTATTTGAACTCTTCTTTAGAAAGCTTCTTAAATGCAATGCCGCAAGAATTAGCTGATAATTTATTAACACAAATGCAAGAAAACTTTAATGTCGAAATAGGTGGCAGTAATGCAAGATGGCGTGTTT
>Ga0208769_1000954_pt1 | contig 13337 bp, 22 predicted proteins | sample AntAceMetag02UKC_FD_184768 | JGI IMG/M metagenome (GOLD analysis project Ga0208769, IMG submission 184768) | Saline lake microbial communities from Ace Lake, Antarctica- Antarctic Ace Lake Metagenome 02UKC (SPAdes) (version 2) | ecosystem: Environmental > Aquatic > Non-marine Saline and Alkaline...
CATGGTGTTGCTCCGTGCGGCCCGGGGCCGCTGTAGTTCTTGGGGTTCATGCCGTCACCGCCTGCTCTTTGGCGTAGAGCTGGATTCGCCTTCCCTCGCGCACCCCGCGCACGCCCGGCACCTTGCCGTGATGTATCCATTTCAACAGGCACGAGCGTGCCGTGGTGTCCCGGTCGTAGTGGTGCCGAATCCCGTCGATGGCCTGTTTCATAGAGCAGCCCGGGTTCTTCTTGACAAAGGCAAGCAGTTCGCGGCACGTCTCTTTGTAGGGCGTCCAGTAGCACCCCTGGCTTCCGGCTACCCCCATCTCTTTGTGGCCCTCATTCAGGTCATCGAGCAGTTCGGTACTTTGCAATCGCCGATTGAGGTCGGGTGCCACCGTGGCATAGATCATCCCGTCGTCCACGGCGAGGCATCCCACACCGAGCCACTTCAGGACTCGATGCGAGAATTGCGCCGTCTTGTGGTTCCGGCGCCGCGGCACGGCAACCGAGACCCAGTGCGCCCAACCCACCCAGTCCGCGGCCTGCCGCATCACGCCCAGCCCGAGACCGGTCTTGCATTCGATGACCCATATCCGCCCGCTTTGTCGGGCCACAATATCGGCGCGGGCCCCGCCCGGGCCCGTACCGACCTCGGGGAAGACTTCCCAATGCTGGCAGGTCAGCCAGTCCACAACTTTCGCGGCCAATTCGACCTCAGTCATGCCGTCACCTTGTTCTTCTCTGCCCACTCGATTCGCTTGGCGAGCACTTCGTTCATGTGCGTCTTGATCCACGCCCGCCGCTGGGGGATGGGCACAGAGCCCCACCATGCGTCACGGGCCTTGCGGTCCGCCTCGGCGTCCATCTTCGCGGCCAGGTCGTCGGCTACGTGGCATTGCGCGGCCTCCGTGGCCTCCTGGCGCTTCTTGGCAGTCAATTCCTGCTCGTGGCCACCCGTGACCCGCCTGTTTCGGGCGTTCTGGATCCACGTCCAGGTGAGAATCTGCCGTTTGTTCTTGCGATCCACGAATGCGTCAAACGCGGCGCGAATGTCGGCCTCGGTGAAGCTGAGGAAATACACCACCGTGCCGCCCTCTCTGAAAATCCCATCACGCCACCTGTCGCGGTTCGGAATCGACGGGATGTTGGAGTCGATGGTGAAGGCTTCGCGGAAGATGTTGTTCATGTGCTCGTCGGCCTTGGTGATCTGCTCCCGAGAGGCAACGGGCTTGAACTGCGCCACCTCGCAAGGGGGCTCGCCCAAGGGGGATTTAGGGGGTTCTTTTTGTGCAGTTGCAGAAGCAGAAGAAGAAGCAGAAGCAGAAGGGGATGTTACTTTTTCATTACCGCCGCGTTTCGCCCTGTGCCGGGCCACCCGTAACCTGTTTGATTCCTTGTCCTTGCGCTCTCTATCCATCCGGCGCGACATGACTGTTACTTTGCTGTTACGAAACGTTACATGTGCGCAGTCATCGTCATTGATCTCGCGCAAAAGCTGTTCAGCCTGCGCCTCGTCAGTTCCCATTGTCCGCGCCCAGGCGGCGAGCGTCCGCGTCATCGTGCCCCGCCTCTTGGCAAGGTGCAGCTTGCAGCAGATTTGTATGTACGCCCCCTTCGCGGCGACACAGAGGCCGTCAGTGTCTGCCTGCCAATCCTTGACGTAGAATTGCATGGCCGGGGCTTTGCTCACCTGACGGCCTCCCTGCCCGCGGGGGTGATCGAGTAGACGTAGCAGAGCACGTCGGAAGCTGACAGGCGCTTCTCCTCCAGCTTCACCACCAGCGCCTCAGGGGCCAGGAGGGCCGGAGAGCGGCGTTTGGTCGGGTGTAGGTTCTCTTTGCACTTTGGGCATGTCTTAGCCATTGTCATTCTCCTTGCGCACCGGCTCCTTACCGATGGGCATGTGTAGGTCGCAGGGGTAGGGTATCGCCGTGTTGCGCGCCGCCCGTGTCACGCGGTAGAGGCCAGGCCCGCCACCGGCGATGAAGATTCGCTTCTTCAGCTTCCATTGATCCGTGGGGAAGCCCTTGAACTCATCCCAAACCCACTGCTCGCCCCCGATCTCATTGAGCCTGCCATCGAGGTTGAGGTCGTAGTATTTGAAATCAACGTACATGTTGATGCCAAGGCTGACGCCGTTGACGATCAGGGGCGTTCTGACTTGGAATCCCTTGCCGGAGCCGGGACCCTTTACCAAGCCCTCGATCTCGCCCGCTTCCTGGCGCGCCCAGAGCCATTCGCCGTAGTGGCCTTCGGCGATGGAATCGAAGGTTCTGTTCAGGACCGGGGAGCGATAGGTCTGGGCCCCGTACTTGTTGCGCCGCCGGCCGAAGCCGTAGCGCTTGGTCTTGGCCTTGCCCGTTTCCTTGGGGACGGGCTCGCAGAGCTCATGGCGGATCTGAGCCTCTGACATGCCCTGACCGCGCATTGCCTTGCGGGCAAACTCTCTACTGATTGCAGTCATGGGCTATCCTGTCCACACAGCCTTGATGATTTTGGCGGCGAGCCATATCAGCCCTGCGAAGGACACCACGCCAGCCACCAATAACTTCCATACCTTCATGGTGAATCCTTTCCGCCCCGAGGGGCTATTCTGCCGCCTTCGCGGCCTGTTCCTGTTTTTCCAGCCAGCCATTCACCGCCACGCGCAGGGCCTGGTGGGCCGCGATCTCCGCCTTGCCGGCCAGCATGAGCGCCTCGATCGTTCCTTGCCCACCTTCGAGTCCGGCCAGTGCGCCCTTGACCAGCAGGTCAGCGAGTTGGTACGCGGGCCACTGCGGGCACAAATCATTCAGCCACTTGCTGAACGCGCCAAAGTGCTTGCGGCACAGCCTCGCACGCGCGGTGTTGCCGGCCAGCATCACTATCTCGCCGGACTCTCTACAGAAATCGCAGGGGTCATTCATGGTGTGTCCTTTCCGGGCTTGGCTATCTTCTCGAACGTGATTACCCAGTTCCACGGGTTGCCCACGGTGTACTCCACGAGGCCGTTGGGCCGCGTCCGCTGGCGGCGAACGTCTTCCCACGGATAGGCCACGTAGCAATCCTCGCGTGCCCCGGTGTAGGGGTTGCGCCGGGCGCGCTTGGGCTTGGCGTGCAGGCTGTCCCAGAGGGCCGCGAATTGCTCTACCGGCCCCGGCCAGAGGTCTGTCTTGCAAATATGGGCGCGGGCCGTTGGGCGCACTTTCCCGGAGACTTCCCTTGCATCGCCAAGAAGGGTCTGGCAAAGATTTTCCGGCGGAAGAATCCCCTCCGCGATCGCATCCGCTTCGCTGATGGACTGCACGCGCTCAACGCCGACGCCAGTGACCTCCAGAGGTAGGCGGCTTGCCCAGCGCGGCATGAAGCGGGGGGGAAGCCAGTCGCGGGACCAGCCCGTTTCGGACCATTGCACCAGCCGGAAGTCGGTGCCATCCCACTTGGTGGCGCGCCGACCATCCCATGCGTAGGCCACCTGTCCTTCGTGAAGGCGTATCAGTTTTTCCTTCATCCACAGCAGGTCGCCGACGGCGTAGCGGCTACGGCGAAAGGTGTCTTCTTGGTCGTAGTATTTGCCGTCGTTTCGCTGCCGGACCCATCGCCACGCCCCGGGGTTTGCGGCCACAGGATCGGTCGGGCATGTCCAGAATGCACTACCACCGTCTACCGGGGGTCGGCATTTAGGCTGCACCCGCATCACGCGCCGCGTCTGGCCCTTCCGATCTTCCGCCAGCGCGTGAACCGAAAAGCCGGACATTATGATTCCGTGTTGGCTCATGGCGTGATCTCCCACGGCAGTTGCCGGGTCCGCAGGTCTACGGGGAAGTGTTCGGGCTCGTGGCGCAGCTTGCCGTCTATCCACAACTGCTTGGTGTAGCACGGCACGCCAGCCGCCGTGCACTGTTGGACCACGGATCGGATGTGCTCCAGGGTTTCCGTGCCCGGCGCGCCCTTGCGATTATCGTGGCCGACGATCACGCCGGAAATGTAGGGTACGATATGGTGATGTCCCCCGTCCTGCAAATCTTGGTGCCGCTCAAGCCAGTTCACCTTGGGGGTAGCTGGGCAGGATGGATTACAGGGCAGATTGAAGTTAACGGCCGATTGCAGCGGCTCCAGGGACAGCCAAAACGGAACGTGCATACAGGCATTTCGCGCCCTGTTTATAGCGCGAAGGGCGCGATAAAGCCCGTATTGGTCTCTGGCCGTCACGCCGATACAGGTGTTGCCGACGGCCCCATTTCGTATACGCGCATGCCATTTCATCCACTCGCAGTCCTCCGCGTACCCCTCGTCGTTGAACTCGTATTCGCCCTCTATACCGATGGCCTTGTGGTCTTCCTTAGTGTCGGCGGTTGATGCAAGCGGGCAATTATACTGGTGACATCCCTCGTCGTTGTCCGGGTGCGCGCAGCCCCACTCGTGGTCTTCCCCATCATATCCCCAGCCGCAAATGTTGCGCATGTGAATATCGTCAAGGTGCCGGTAGTCGCCGCAGCCGACAGGCGTTCGCCCCCAGTCGGTCCAGCCAAAATCGCGCCGGTATGCGTTGTGCGTTATCCAGTCGGCCATCCTCGCCGGCTGCTGTGTCAGGAGGATAAACGTGTGCTGGGGCGCGGCGAACATGAGATCCCACATTTGTTTGATCTCAGCGTCCGGCCGGAGTTTGTCGAATGTGTCGCAGGTGAAGTTGACCAGCACAAACCCCGGCTTCGTCGTCTTGGCTGGCTGCGACAGCCTCTCGGAGTGCAGGTGGACCTCGAATGCCAGGCACCTGTCGCATTGCATCCGGCTGGCCATCTTGCGCGACCAGCAGCCTTCACAGCCGCCGGAGCATCCGAAGCCACCGGGATTCCACGAGTAGTATTCAGGCACCGTTTTAGACGTGTAGCCGATTCGTGATCGTCGCATGTTCATGTCATTTCTCCACTGCCAGCACGGCGGCAAGGCAAATGGCTTCGCATCTGTTGTGCGCGAATACATACGGTTGGTTGCTGATACGAAAGCGATAGAGCGAGGCCGTCCGGTTTGCGCCAGCAGGCAAGTCGGAGGCGGCGAAATCCTTGTAGTCTGCCATGTACGTTGTTGGACTCACTCGCCCCAGCGTCCAGGAGCGAAACTTGTCCACCACCTCCATCGCGGCGGAAATATTGCGGGTGGGCTGCCAGAGGCTCGTGTGCGCCCAGGGTGTCACGTCACCTGTATATCGCTCGCCGCCCGTGTCTGTTCCTATGGCAGAATCCCATGCGATAGTGCCGTGGGGATTCTGGAATGTGCGCATTCTGCGCCACCCCATCACCTTCTCGGCCACCATCGCATCGCGTTCCGCCTGAGTCAGTCCGGCCCACTTGGTTTTGATTTCGTCGTGTGTCATGTCATTCTCCCCAAGCCGACTTGATAACTTTGACCACGAGCCACAAAAACGCGAGCGAGAAGGACGCCCCAAAGAGTAAAGCAAAGAGGCAGCCAATGTCCTTGTCGGTTTCCGGTGTCATGTCACCACCTCAAAACAACCCACCCGGCGCGCACGCGGAACTGGCGTTAGGGTGCACGCCGGGGGGCGAAGGGCACGCGGGGAGACAAGCCGCGCGCTGCGAAGACTAAGAATCCGTTCCATTGGGGGCGTCCTTGCCGGAGTCGGGGTTAGGGGTTCCCGCCGCTATGAAGGGCGGCAGCTTATCCCCGGTCTCGATGTCATACCACCCGCCCATGATCGCGTCGCGGACCTGCTGAAGCTCGGTCATCGTGTCGATCTTCGGCTTCGCCAGTTCCACCGTGACGGCGGCGAGAATGAGTTGGCTTGGCGTCAAGGGGGCCGATAGTTGCTGCGCCCCGATGTACGCCTTGACCTCGCGCCAGAGCACGTGCTTGTCGCGCATCGTGGCCGGCGTGGGGGCATCCGGGCCGTCGCCGCCGGCGAGCTTGCGCGCTTCGCTCTCAAGGTCTTGGGTGAACAGTTCCGACAGGCAAAACGTCCAGAGCGCGGCATCCACCAAGGCGCACTTCTCAGCGGCCTTGATCGCCTTGTTGGCATCGCGCGACTTGTTGCCGACCTGTTCGGCGCCACGGCCCTCCCCGATGATCCGCCCGGTTGCGTTGTCGATGATCTCGCACTTGAAGCAGACGACGCCTGGTGGACTGCCCAACATTTCATAAGTCTCGATGTCCCGCTTCCAGACCGGGCGGGTGTTGAACAACCGGCAGATTTTCTCCGCGCCGGGCTTGAGCAGCGTGGGCTTGGTGCTTCGCGGGTCGGCCGGCCCATAGTCCACCTTCTCAGTGAAGTTGCCCTTTATGTATTCGATTACCACCTTGCGCCGCTCCTGACTGAGCGCACAGAGCGCGCGGAGTTCGTCGGCGTTGGCCTCCATGATGTCGTACTGCGCGGTCGGTTCCGTCTTGGCAAGTTCGGTTGCGGTAGTCATGGTTGGTCTCCTTTCAGAATCCCAAGGTGCTTTCCGGAGGGTCAATACCTTCTTCTCGTAATTTCCAGGAGGGCAGGCTGATCGGTATGGCAATCTGGGGGTCGCGCCAGTGTTTCGACTGCGAACAGGCCCGGTAAGCGAACAGGGCCCGGCGATATGCCTGTCGGCCGGCCTGCAATGTCTCCGCGTTCGGTTCGTAGACCACAACGCGATGGGGCGGGCACGATCGTACCGCGATCCATCGCCAAGGCTTCGACTCGCCCGTGGCCGTTTTCCACGCATCGCTGTAGAGGGCGGCCTGAATGTGCCAGCCGAAGTCCAGCATCCCGCGGACGAATTGGAACGAGTCTACGCTGCGGATCGCCTTGAAGTCCGCAAGCACGGTTGACAGCCAGTCGATGCGCGCCTTGCAGACGACTTGCGTTTCGGCATCTTCCCAAACTAGGCAGACCTGCGGGCGCCCTTGCTCGAGGATCTTCCTGGCCTCCGCGTGCGAGCGAACGGCCCTTGCGGCGGCAATAGCCCGCGCGGAATCGACGGGCGAGAGGATGATCTTGCCGTCGTTTTCCGCCTCGAACGCCGCGAGGTCATCCTTGCCGGCATTCGTGCGGCGGTTGACATCCGGGGCCACGGCGATCTCGTCTTCAGCGCGATCCGGCTCGTGGACCAGCAGGTCAACAGCACTGCCGAACTGCATCGCGTCCGTAGCCGGGCGCGGATGCTCCACCTGCCAGATGTAATCCTCCATCGAGACGTCGATGGTCTTCAGGGCCGAGTAGTGCATCAGCGGCCAGCGTCGGTAGACCCCCTCCGGCACGTCGTCGTAGACCCCTGGAACCGGGTGCAGCGCGTCGGCGAGTGTCGGTTCTGTCTGTGTCTGCGTCTGTGTCATGGTTACACCTCGGGTAGTGCTGGGGGCTGGCCATTGGGAAGGGGGCAGGTGTCGGGGATGCTGTCGGCTTTCACCCTGGGTCGGAACAGAAACTGGTACGGCGGGTGCCCGCACAACAAATCGCTGTCTCTATCGCGCTGGCAAAACGGACATTGATCGCACCGCTCGATGAATTGTGGTAGCTGTTTCATTCGATTATCCTTTCCGCGTTGTTCTCAAAATCCCCGGGCCGGGAAAGCGCCAGGTGGTTCGGCCCGGGGCCGCGCCGACACCGAGCCGGCGGGTTGCTGATAGTAGTGCCCCGGCCCATATCCGCTTCAGGTCGAGGCACGGGGCTGAGGGTTGTTTCCGGCGACCCGGAAACTGCTGCCGCGGCCCTCAATGCGACGGGTAGGAATCAAACCTACAACCTCTGCCTCAGTGGACAGCGAGCTATTCTGTTGCTCTACCGCCGCAAATGGTGGGCGAGCCGATGTGTGGTCTACCAGCCCTTCGGCTATGTGAGCCCGAGGTCATCGGCCGGACTTCAGCCACACTCGCCCACCGCAAATACTAATTTAGTATGAATTAGCATTTGATTAGTATTTGCTCCCGCTGGCCGGGCGCTACTCCGGCTCCAAGGCCGACTTCTGCGTACACCAGAGCTGCGTCGAGGCTACGGCCCGTTGCAGTTGGCTCGGCCAACGAGCGTCACCTGCACACCGTAGTAGGGCACTTTGACTCGCGGACCATCACGGATTATGCGTGTCTGCTTTCCACGCCGCAGCGGGAGCAAGGTTGTTGCCAGCGCGGCCCCGGCCGGAGTTGAACCGACGTCTCCCGTCTCGCAGGTGTCCTGGCGTTGAACGACGGGGCGTAGCTGGCAAGGTTGAAGCTGGCGTGGCAAGCATGCGCCGCCTCCGGGCTTAGCCTTTTAGAGAAGCCCGCAGTTCACGCCAGCAGTATCGTCGCTATTCTGATGTCAATGTCATCGCCACCCTGAGCGGCGGCGGGGGTGTGGGGCTACTTGATAGTCAACTGCCATGAGGCAATCGCTTCGGTGCGCTTCCGATCGTGATAGTCCCGAAGCTCGCTGTACATCACTTCGGATGAACGCTCCCGGCATGAATCGAACGCCAGCATGAGCGCCCAGTGAACGGCCGCGTCCTTGAGTTGGCCTGGGCTGATGACCCTACCGGGGAACATCTGCGAAGCAAGCGGCAGGATTTTTCGACTGGCCTCGGCACAGTACCGCGCCATGCCGTTGCCCTTGTCGTAAACGTCGTCCGGCAAGTCGTCCAAGTTGTGGTACTCATCTGCCAGGTCCGCGTTGGTGCACAGCGTTATCGGCCCGGGCTCCGGCTTCGGCTTCGGCTTCGGCTCGCGGAGCCGGGCGGCGAATGAACGCCACCTATCTGACTGATTGGGATAGCCACGAGTCACCTCATCGTCGGCTATCATGTCCAACACCCTTGCTACCCGATCGTCAGCGATTTCCGTCATGCGCTGCTCAGTCAGTTGGTTCATCGTGTTGCTCCTTGGGGGTGTACTTGGCCAGCAGGGCGGCTCGTGCAGCCAGCAGGACACATTCAACTTGCTCAAGCGATGTAATCTTCTCGACAGACACAATTCCATCGAGCGACACAACCTCCTCGCTGGCCCGCGTTTTCACTTCACCCAAAAACTTGCGATTCAGCGACCAGCCATTCGCGCGATCTTCCTCAGTCGCCTGCGGGAACTCCACCACCTCTGCCGGCAGCGTGGGCTTGCCTGCGCGGAAGGTGGAGAGGGCCTTGTCGAGATCGAGCAGCACACCATCTATTTCATCTAGATCGCGCGCCTTCGCGGCCTCCTCTGCCGCATCCACCAGCCCCTGCACAGCGGCGTCGATGGCCTGCGGGCCCTTCCACCCTTTCAGCTTGTCCCACAGTTCCCACAGGGCATACCGAACCTCGTATCGGGTGAAGGTCTGCTGTCCGCCTGTGGCCTCGGACTTGCCTGGCGCAAGCATCCCCGTCGCGGCCTTGAACATCGCGGCGGATTGCTCAAAGGATTCATTGGCATCTAGTTCTGTCGCGTGGTCAGCCATTGTTGCTCTCCCTGGCCTCGGCGTGCTTTATCGCAAGGGCCACCAGCCGTTCGTCGCACTCGTCGCCGAGGATCGAGGCTATGTCCACCTCGCCCTTCGGCCCGTCGATGACGACCGACCAAACGTAGACCCCACCATACATATCCACGGTGTACTGAACCGTGGCGGGTAGGTTCTGCATCAGGTCAGTCTCAAACTCGTAATTGCCCTTGGTCAGCGGCGGGGCCTCGTAACCCTTTTCCTTCCCCGCCGGGAACCTCTCGCAGATAACCGGCACGATGGGGATGAGTTGAATCTCTGCGCCTGTCATGTTGTCTCTCCCTCTGCCTGCTTGGCACGGATGTGAAGATAGTTAATCACCCAGCTTAGAGACAACTCATCGCAGGTTAGACAGCCCAAGTCGCTTGCCGCCTCTCTCAGCGCCGTGGCCTTGGCCGTGGCCGTGGCCTTGGCCGTGGCCTTGAGCAGCCGTTCAAGTTCTGTCTGGCCCCGGCCCACGGTGTTGCCGACTCGGGCCGCATTCATCCACAGCCAGCCGCGGGCGGTGTTGCCTCCGGCTTTGGTGCTGACCCCCTGAATTACCCACCTGGAGGTGTGGATTTCGTCGCGGTCCTCGTAAACAATGGGGTAATCGAATACGCCGCCGGCCGACGTTGCCACCTCCGGCTCCGGCTTGGGTTTGGGCTTGGGGTCGCGGAGTGCGACGGCGACAACCTCGCAGTCGATTGGGAAAATGGGCAGGTCTGTGTCCGCAGATGCCACAAGGAAATCAAGCGCCCTTGCGATCCGCTCGTCTGCCAGTGCGATGATGAGTTCCAAATCAGTTTGGTTGAACATCTTCTTGCTCCTTGCGGTAGGGGGCCAGCAGGGCGGCGTATTCGCAGTCGCCGGCATGGCCACAGCTTCGCGCCATGCGGCACCAAGGGCAGAATGGCTCACCTTGTCTATGGCCGTAGTTGGTCCACTCCACTTCCCTCAGTATCTTCACCACCTCTGCCGGCAGCGTGGGCTTGCCTGCGCGGAAGGTGGAGAGGGCGTCCTTTAGTATCTCTATTCGCCCGGTTCGGTCTACGGTCTTTTGCGTCACCGTCTCGCCAACGATGTAGGCAGCTTTGTAGTCGGCCAATGCAATCTCTGCCGCATCCACCAGCCCCTGCACCCCCGCGGCCTGCTCGGCCAGGGCGGCGTCGATGGCCTGTTGGATGTACTTCTTGTAGTGGCGCGTCAAAACCGCTTTCATCTCAGGCGATATACGAGTCTTCGCGCCGAAGTGTTGCTCAAGTCCCTGAGTAGTTGACTCGGTGATTTTCTCTGCCGCGTCTGTCGCGTGGTCAGCCATTGTTGCTCTCCCTGGCCTCGGCGTCCTTCACCGCAAGGGCTCTCAAGGCGTCAAGAATCTCGCCGCCGAACATGGCCAGCTTGATCTGGTCCGCCTGATCGTCGATTCGCAGCGACGTGATTCCCGGCAGGCCGTAGGTGATTTCGTAGTCGGCGCTGATTTCCATATCGAAGATCGCCAAACTCACATCGCCCTTTGTGTCCCGCAGCACCTTCGGCTCGGGATGCGCCGGGCGCGGCGGGAACCTGTCGCAGACCACGGGCGAGATCGCTATGAGTTGAATGGCTTGGTCAGTCATGGCTTCTCCAATCTCGCCAACTCGCGGTCTACCCGTGCGATGGCGCGGTCTACCCTCTTGAGCAGCGCGGCGCGGGCACGCATGAAGGAGGGTTTGTCATGGCCCCGATTGGCTTTCCGCGCCCTGCGCCACGGCGCGGCGGTCATACCACAACCATCGTCATTCTTACTATGGTCGCGGTCCAGTGGGCATCGGCCACAAATAGCGGCATGAATGTATTCCCTCTTGTCCAAAAGGTGGCGACCGCACAAAGGGCATTCGTCGGACGTAAATACCCAAGCCCAAGAATCATCTCCCCCAAACAACTCCAACTTCTTGTAATCCTCCACCCAATGCTTCCGTGTCGCCAGCAGGGCGGCGCGGTCGGCTTTCAGTTCGTGTTTGGTCATGGTGTCTCCTGCTCTGCCTGCTCTGCCGCTACGTCAGCCTCAAGGCGGATAAGCTCGCGCCATGAGCCATCTGCTACGGTCAAAAGGCTGCGGATATATTCATGCCACCATTCCACGTTGCCGCCGCCAAAGTCATTCAGTAGACCAGCGTCAAATGCGGAGATATTGCCTGCCGCCTCTCTCAGCGCGTCGGCCTTGGCCGTGGCGTTGGCCTTGAGCAGCCGTTCACGTTCTGTCTGGCCCCGGCCCACTGTGTTGCCGTCGAGAAAATCATCCGGCTTATCCCTGTTTCCGTAGGCATACTCCCGCCATGCGTCACGATGTCGTTGCAACAGTACCCGTCCCTGCTGTATGGAATGGTTCCGTTCCCGCAGCCTGGCGTTCTCGGCCTGGGCCGCCTCAAGGTCCATCAATGCGGTAGTTGCTTTGTCCATCTGCGTAGACAGCATCGAGGCGTTGAGTTTCAAGTCCTGGCGCAGTCCAGCAAACGCCTGGACCATCGCCTCATCAGGCAGCTCGGGGTCTATGCCCGCGACTAGGCAGCAGTGCTTCACAAACGCCCGCGCGGCCTCAAGCTCGGTGCAGAGCGCGGGAACCTGGTTGAGCACAAACGAAAATGGCCCGGTGCGGAGCCGTTCGCGGACGGCCTCGATGTCAACGGGGGTGTCAGGCATGGGGATTCTCCGTGACGGCCTGGGCCGCATCGTGGGAAGCGAAACACATCAGCAGAAATTCGGCGCGCTCGGACCACTCCCGAAGCGCGCGGCCGGGGCCGGGGATGCCCAGGAGTTGCACAAGGAGATCGTTCGCCTTTTCCAACAGCGGTGTTGGTGTGTGCTCTGCCATGTCATGTCTCCCTGTCGGTCAGTCTTGGGGGGTCGGAGGGCGTTTTCGGTGAGTTTTTCATTCAATGCTAAGCTACCTTGTGTTTTCCGAGCGCCTTGGGCCTCATGTGGGCAGTTCGTCCAGCGGAGTATTCGCATCCGGCATCAGGTCCGGCGCGAGAAGTTCCTTGCCGTGCAGCTTGGTGGCCCTGGGGACCCTCATGCCGAAGCGGAAAGGCCAAAGCTCGCAGCGCGTGGAGTTGATGCCATCGCAGGGGCAATACTTGACGGCCTTGCTCGTGCCGGAGCAGTCCAGGCACTTCGCCCGGATCGCCTTCATCGGGAACAATACCTTTGCCATTTCGGGCTCCTTCCCGCTGCGGGCCGGGGCGCCGGCCGTGATGCTGCGCATGGTCGCCCCGGCCCGATTGATCGACCCGCGATTGCGGGAGGGATGGTAATAAGCCGCTGGGCGTAGGATGCTTAGTCCTTGGACAGGACATGAGCCGTCCAGCGGCGTTGAGTCTGTCGGGTTGTCCAAGGTTCTTTAGCATCCTACGCGTAGTATACGCATCGGCTGGATGGCGTGTCAAGCATAAAATATAATTTTTTTTGCCTTGGACGCCGGGCCTCGGTATGCTGAGGGGACACAAGGAGAACGCCATGAGCAAACGCAAACGAAGCAGCTACAGGCCCGCTCACAGCGGGTACGTCGTGACGACGGAGAAGACGAGCAAGGCCCTCAAGAGCCACACGGTCTACGCCTGGCTGGCGATCATCGTGACGCTGATCGGCGTGATAGCTACCTGGGGCGGGTCCCCGATCTGGTGGGTGGGCCTCGTCTTCTCATTCATCTACAGGGCCATCGTCGGCTTTACGATTTGGTGGCAGCACGGGTAGGCAGTTGCTATAATATGCTTGAAAGGATAATGACCATGCGAAACAAACGAATTACTTGGGGCGTTGCGATCGCCGCTATTTTCCTTGGTATCATCTTCGTGGCTGGCGTTGCCGTTCAGCGCATTTGGATGGACGGGGCAGAGTGGCAAATGCGCCGCGCCGCAGCGCCTTATGAATTGCGCCGGGCAAAAAAGGCGGCCAGCCGGCCAAAGCCCCATGCCTCGCATTCCGGCAATCGC
>Ga0208769_1000955_pt1 | contig 13307 bp, 3 predicted proteins | sample AntAceMetag02UKC_FD_184768 | JGI IMG/M metagenome (GOLD analysis project Ga0208769, IMG submission 184768) | Saline lake microbial communities from Ace Lake, Antarctica- Antarctic Ace Lake Metagenome 02UKC (SPAdes) (version 2) | ecosystem: Environmental > Aquatic > Non-marine Saline and Alkaline...
GCCCCAGAACTCTACGGCATGGATCACCAGGGCGTGTTGCATGTCAACCGGCAGCCGGTCCCAGGCGGCGGCAAGGTCCGGGGTGTAGGAGCGCCCCACTGCCACGTCAGACAGCCCGGGGTACAGGGACTCTACCACAGGGGCGCCTTTTGCCCGGTCGCCTTGTAGCGGAGCAACCTTGCCCTTGACAGCTGGCGCCAGTGTCTCTCCCCCGGTCTCCGAGCGCCGGTTGAAATGGTTCCGAAGGTCCTCTAACTTCGCCGGCGCCAGGATTTCCTGGACCCAGATGTTGTTCTCTTCCCAGAGCCGCTGGGTCAGAATGCTCTTATAACTTTTCTTGAGAGCAGGGTTTTGTTCCAACAGGTTGTTGGCCATCTGGGTCGCGGTTTCTTTGTTTTCAGTAATGCCCTCTAGACTCTTGGGCTGTTGGAACATAACACGGTCGAAATTGTCGACAGCGGCCTGGGACTGCTTGCCGGCTGCGGTATTCAATATGTCCTCGGAGTCAAAGAGAAAAGTAGGTGATAGATTTTTGGTGCCCTCAAGCTCGGTCTCAGAAAAACCTTCCCTGAACCGATTGGCGTTCTCCAGTTTGAATCTGCGGTATAGGTCGAAAATTCCACCAATGCGACGAAGACTATGGGCTAGCCGCACCAGACCCCCGGTATTGGGGTCCACCCACAGGTTACCGGGGTCCAGGGTCTCTCCGTACAGGGAACTGGTGTCCCTGGAGACCTTGTTACCGAGGAACCCTGAACGCCGTAATCGTTTGACCATGGCCGGGCTGAATAGCGTGGTCTGCAGTAGCTCAATGGTGCCGACAACGGACTTCAACAAGAAGGCTTCCCGACTCTCTCCCGGTTTCTGGGTACCTTTGTCCATGCTCCGTAGATGCGGATTCGACAGCACCGCGGAGAACATCAGGCCCAGGTAATCGGTTTTCATGTTAAGGCTGACGGCGTAGTAGTCCTTCAACACATCAGCAATCATGCCTACGACATCGCCGCTGTGCCGCCGTATCAGATTTTCCTGGAACGCATTAAAACCGCCAGCTCCCAAGAAGGTAAAGTCTGACTCAATCCCGGGGATCCGGAAACGGACGGGTTCGCCTTTGCGAAGCTGCAGTTTGGCCTGTAGAATAAACGCCAAGGTAGTACGGATACGAACAGAAACCCCCAGGGCTTGCATGTCCCCGGGCATTCCGAGCATAGCCCGATAGTTAGAGGCGTCATTCCAGCCCAGCTTTTCTGCATTGTCCAAGATCGCACGTTGCCCGGCGTCAGCGGCGTCCCCGTAATGCTCGACCTCTAAACTGCGGTCCAAGGGATTGATGAGTTTCGCCGGGGCAAAGTAGCGGTCGCTCTCACCGGGGTGCATGATCCCTCGGGCCAACACCTGAAATGCCAAGGACGCGCCGGTGATCCCATTCCACTTCACGGTACCTGGAGGGGTAATCACTATACGGTCTTCTGGAGTCACCAAATCCATGGCATGTCCCTTGGGCAAACCGTTCTCACCACGGGCGACAAGGTATGTGAACCGCCAGTCACCGTCGAAATCCTCACCGGCATAAGCCGCCACACGGCCATGCGCTATATTCCAATTGGTCTCGGTGCCTTTGCCTACGCGATCTTTGAGCCGGAACAGCGTGGTGCTCTCTGTCCCGGAGTTCGGGGTACGGGTGCTGATGGCATATTCCCCGGGAAGCGTGAAACGATGCTCCGTTTTCCCGGGTTTAATGTCAAGCCGCTGGACAACGTCTACGAGAAGTTTGCGCTCTAATTGGATCCACTGTGCTGATCCGTCGGCATTACGCACAAGCGTGGACTCAAACAGGTCTGACCACGTCTGTCGGTTGTTCCACAGGTACGTCAGCACGTCTTCTTCGGCGTTGCCCGTCAGACTGGGCGCCACGTCGGAGGCTTCATACCGGCCGCCGTCGATATTGGCGTACAAGTCAGCCGTGGCGGCATGCACTTTGTCTGGCGGCATAAGTCGGAGATCTTCGTTTTCGAGCAAATTGCCCCGGTCGTCGGTATACCTTGGCGGTAGGGGCTGCACCTCGGAGGCCAGAGTGTTATCCACGGACTGATTACGCACGGCCATCATCATACTCTTACCGATACGGGCTATCCTGGAGGAAACAGACAGGGACAGGCGCCGGACAAATTGGGGAAGCATCCGGATATCAACAGCCCCGGCCCAAAACTCGGAGAGCACGGCGTCCTCGTCCGGCCGGAGAAAGCGCTTCATGCCCGGGACTGCCTCTTTCGTGGTACCCCGTAACGTGGGCAAAGCGCCCCACAGTTCCCGGGACACGGCAAACAGGATATCGTCGACGACATCCTTGTCCCTAAGGTTCTGGGAATCCATCATCTGGGCTGATACCGTCATCATAGCCGGCTTTGTGGAAGTACGCAGGTTGGCCACGGTGGCAAAAGCTGACGTTGGCAGGTAGTCCACAGCGGTAGCGGTTGCCGTTTTCTTGTTAAACTGCAGAGCACCCTCGACATTACGTGTCAGTACGGAGGCAGGAGCCGCCAGGTCCGGAGAGAATGTCTTGGAATTGTCCTGTACCGAGATGAAATGGATGGGCTTATTGGGGTTCTTCTCGTTGTAGGCGTTCACCCAATCCAGCATCACCTGTAACTGGGGGTCGATGTTCTTCATGGTTTCGGAGTTCAACAGGACAGCGTTGCCCTTGATAACAATACGACTGAATTTTTTGGTGACGTAATTCAACACGCCCTTGAGCGACGCCTTGTCGGTCACTCGGAAGTCCTTGGCCCCACGCTCTGTAAGGAGCCATTGACCATCCATCAAGGGGACCGACTTCGTAGGGTTCACGGACACGGGTATGCTGGCTATCCTGAATACTCCGATATTCGGCCCTACACCGGTCTCTGTGGGGTACTTCTGGGCACCGTCACCCAGGACCTCGCTCCGTTTGCCCAGGTTGAAGAAGCCCAGGCCTTTCTTGTCGACGTAATCTGTGTAGACCCCAAAGATCATGCGATGCAATACGGCGGCATACAGCGTCAGATTGCCGCTCTCAATGGCGCGGGGGTCCTCGGTATTGCCGTACTGCTGACGGAACATTTCTGGAGTTTGGACGTGGTCAACGCCGCCGTTCTCCTGGAGCCAGGCATACGCGGCCGTATAGGTCTTTGCCAGAACGGTGGCGGCCTTGAAGAAGGGTGCATGGATCAAATTCAGGGCAGCCTTCTTTCCGTAAGGCGCCAGAGGAAACCAGAAGCCTGGTTTTTCCGACTGGGATTCTGTACCCCGTCGTAACAAGGTGTCCAGCAACAGCTCCCGGTCCTCTTGGGTCCAACTCTGCACCTTGGTCACCAGTGTCCGAGTTTTACCGTCGGCTTGGACCGTGACCCGCCGCGCGTGGGTCAGACTCCGCAAAGTGACGTTGTCACCATAAATCATATTGAGATCTGACAGCGTGGCAACATTGGCGCCGGTGTTCAGGATGGACTTTAGCCGGGTACCTGTGCGGGCTTCCGCCGGTTTTTCTCCGTAGGCCTTTATTGAAGTGTCCAGGTTCTGGTACTTCGTAGCCAGCGCCGGTGCATATATCGTTGAGATCACGCCGAATTGTCCCTGGGCGCCTTTGATCGCAGTCTGGATATTGACATAGGCCCGTTGGGCGTCCGTGCGGTCCCAGGCATTTTCACCAAACCAGAAGGCAAAATTCTGCAGGCCCACTCGCACCTGTTCCCGGGTAAACGGGTCATCCAGCAAAGCGGCGAGGTCGTCGAAAGTAATGCCCAGACCCAGTTCGGCAGTGGGCTTGGGGAAAAAATCCTCCAGGACCTTCAGGCCTTCCAACAGGTCCCCCTTTTTAGGGGACTTCATCGCCTTGTAAAAAGCGCTCCAATATTTCCCCTTGAACCTGGGGGATTTTGCCAGGAGTTTCACGGCGAACTTGTCCCACATCTGCTTAGAGCTTATTGGCCCTTTGTAATTGAAAATGCCACGAGCCCGTTGCATCCCCAAACGAGTGACTTTGCGCACGACATCTTTGCTGAGGTTCAGGGGATCCAAACGCACCCGGCCTTTAGCGTCTATGGAGTATCCCATGGCCAGTCGGAGCGAGACCGAGGTCAGCGCAGAGCCCAATGAAACTTCCTGATTGGGGTTCTCCATTTCGTCGTAGGTAAACTGTCGTAACGTGGGCGCCAGGTGCTTCAGCCAGAAATTCTTAAATTTGTCAGACACCTTAGAGTCCGCGGCCACTTTCTCCAGGAAAGCTTCGGGATTGGTAACGGCTTCCTTGAACTCCTGCTCCGACGACATTGCGGTAAGGAATAGGTCTTCCATCAAACGGCGCCCTTCGGCCAGTTCCAGATAGATACCCAGGAAGGTGCGTTCGCCAATCTGGGACGCCATCGCCTCGACACCGTAAGACAGGTTCAAGTTGCCCATCCACCGGCGCACGTCCGAGCGTTTCGTAAGAGACTCCACCATCCGGTTCTCGCTAAACAACTCGGCTTCGCCCATTGGGGCAGCGTCGGGATCGTCGCTGGTGTCCTCTTCACGATGCTCAACGCCCCAAGAGGCTTCAGCCTCTTCGGGAGAAAGCCCTTTAGCCAGGAGGTCGTCCACAAAGGTAGCTTTCGCTTTGACCTTGTCGAGCAGTTTAGCTTTCCAGATATACGCGGGGTCGCGTAAGATGGACTTGAACAAATCGGCGTGTTCCCTTTTGAGGGTGTTGTAGGCGATACGCCGGGGGCCGGTCATCAAGGTGCCTTTTATCCCGAGTGCCTGTAACTGGTCCTCCAGGTAGTTCCAGTCTATTTCCCCGGCGGCTGTCTCCCGGAACAGCTGGTTCTCCGCGGGTTCGCCGGCTCGTGTGAGACGGTTCATCAGGTTCAAGATACGCGCCATGCCGGTGATGTTACGCTCGGCTTCGACAAGGGGGGTGTCCTCGACACTCGCGGACAGTTTCTGGTCGGTGTCTAGAGGAGCATCGTCCAAAGGCATGGGGGTGTCACGGCGCTTCTTGTTGTCTTCTGGCTTCGCTGCCGGCTTTACCTCGGGCTTCACTGCCGGCTTTACCTCCGGCTTTGCTTCCGGCTTTGCTTCCGGCTTTACTGCAGGCTTTACCTCGGGCTTTACTGCAGACTTTACCTCGGGCTTCGCTGCCAGCTTCACCTCAGGTTTTACCTCAGGTTTTGCTACCAGCTTTACCTCAGGCTTCGCTGCAGGCTTTACCTCGGGCTTCTTCTCGACTTGGACAGGCTTCACTGGAACCTGTTGCACCGAAGCTTGCAAATCCTTCCATTCCTTCGGGGACATCGGCTTTTTCCGCGCGGCTTTAAGGAAGGGGTCTGATTGGATAATTCTCTCAAGGCCAAAGCGTAACCACCGACTGGGCTTATCCTCCGCGCCCTCCTGTAGAAACGCTTGCATGTATTGAGCGCCCCGGGCTTCTTTCCGGATCGCAATGAGTTCATCAGAATAATCCATATACATCATCAACAAATTGGCGGCGTCCTCCTCGAACCGGGGAGCTGGTAGCTCACCCTCGGAGACAGCAAGCAGGTAATTCTTCAAGGACAGCTGCACCTTGCCCTTGGCGGCTTTGGGTATGAGGGACTGCAAATACCCTCTCAGAGGTTCCGGCAGGGTCTTGCCGGCAAGGGTCCTCTCAGACACACCCAATTTAAGCAGGGCCTCTGCCACGGCTTGCACCGGGCTGGCGGCTTTCCGATCGTCTGCTTTACGCATGGTTTGGGCCTGGGCCTCTTTCATATGAGCGACTTCGTGGAGTAGGTCTCCCGCCCGGGTGTCATTGGTGACATACATCCGAGTGCGTTCTCCCTTCCGCGCAGAGCCCCACATCGCATAGGTGACCCGTCGACCTTCCTTACTGTAGCCGTACCCGTAGTCCGCCCATTCCTCGTCAGACATCTCAAAGCCGGCGCCGGGGACATAGTAGACATCCAACTCTTTACTTAGGCTCTTGAGCAATTTCGACATGTCCTTCAAGTTGCCACGCTCGGCCAGCATCCGGATGTGCTCATGCTTCTCCGGGGCGTCAACCTGTCCCGGGAGAATCCGCTGTTTAGCGGCAAAGGCCCCGGTGTCCTCGGCTTCATCGGCAGTGGGGTCATGGGAAATAATGCGGAGGTACGGCCGAGCAACGTCCAGGAAGCTTCCCCCCTTAAACTGGGCAATGGTGCTCTTCCAATCAGCCGTCCGGGCCGTAAGTTCTTGGCGGTCCTCGACAGACATCTTGAGATCCTTGCGACCTAAAAGCTCTTCGGCTTCTCGCAACTTGGTCTCCATGCGGGGTATGCTGAGGTGACCGACAAGGGTCCGCGTTGCCAATCCGGAACCCGGTAAACCAGGAATCTCGGACGCCTTGATTTCCTGGGCGGTGCGTTTGACCCGAAGTGTCTCGGTCACAGGTGCCGTGGCAAAGACTCCCATAGGGTCAATCCGCCGAAGTGTGGTCAGCATGTCCGCAAATCTCTGAGTTATCCCAGTGATTGCCTGGAAGGCCGCCCGGTTTTCGGGGTTCTTTCCCGCCATACTGTTGCTAAGAGTGATCTCAGAACGCACCATGAGCGCCTGGGTCAAGAAGTCTGTCGACAGCTTCTCGGGTGCATTTATGAGCAGGTCCCGGAGTTCCTGCGCGGTCTTGCCTCCCCGGACACCTGTCGACATCAACAAATCGAGTTTGGAGCCTGGTCGTACAAAATCTGTGCTGGGAAACGCCTTACTTAACAAACGCCCCGCCCAGGAGCTGTCCTGCCCAAGTCGGGCCTCCTCTCGCAGGTCCCCCAGGAGCTGGGTTGCCAGGGCCCGGGGCTGTGCGGCATTTTGGAACAGGATCCTGTCGCCGTTGGGCTCACCAACCAGCTTGTCCCGCCATTCCTTATTGGCGGCAACTTCCTCGTCAGACAGGCGCCCAGACACCGAACCCACGGCAAACGCTCCGGCCGGCACCAAGGAGAACCCGACAAGCATCGTCAGAGCCTCCCGGGGCTGGAATACGGGATGCAACAGGCTCTTAACCACCCGAGTTGCCCACGGTGTGCCGTCGTCGTTCAAATTGAGTACGGACTGCCCCACCATGTTCACGACTTCCTCGCCGTACTCTTCCAGGGGGCCAAAATACAGGGCCTGGTGGGCGGCCTTGTCCATGAAACGGCCGTACACCCGCATACCCCGGGTCACCATGCCACTCTTCATAATCTTCCGAACCCGGTTGACAGCTCGCAAGCCGCCGGGCAACTTGGCCGCCAGCTCGGCCAGCTTGAGTGAGGTGAGATGTCGAAGCACTCCCTTTTTCAGGACGTTCTGAATCTCTCCACCAGAGTACTCCGACAAGAACTCCAGGTATTCACTGGTCATACCCTTGAGCGTGGACTCCAGCATGGACTCCCCGGTGTCATTGAAAGTGATGGTGCCGTCCTCGGCCTGAACAAACCCGCCACGGGACAGCTGTCTACTGGGACCGGCTGCCAGGAGCCGACCGGAAGCCACAATGGGCATGTGTGCCGCAACCTCCAGGGCCCGGGACGACAACCGCAGGGCAACATTGCGCTCAATCAGTTTCTGGGCCACATCGGTTTCCACAAAGCCGAGTTGGCGCCCGACCATACCGACCCCGGGGTTCCGGGCCAAAATGTTCTTTGCCAATCCACCCCGGGCTTCCTTAATCCAGGTCTTCATTAAATTCTTACCACCGACCCCTAAAGCGTTCTTCACCGCAAGGCCCCCATGGTGTTCCGCATAGGCTTTCATCCTGTCGGCAATCATCTTCTCACCGTTTTCGCCGATGAACTTATTAAGAAAACGAATTATACCACGCCGTGTGCCCGACATAGTTGCCCGTCGGGTACTGGCAATTCCCATATCGGTAAGTGTTTTTGACTTCATGCCCCAGCGTCGTGAGATCGCGTTGGACAACATAATCTCGCCGATGAACGGGATAGACCGCAGGGGGTAGCTTATCGCCTTGCCCATAAAGGACCGGTTCTCGTCACGCTTCTGTTGGATCCTGGTCTCATTAAAGTACCGCGTGATGCTGCGCAAATCGTCGGCCTCGTCCTCGTCGGTGAGGTACTCGTCCTTCTTCATCCGTCGCACAGCTTGCCAGGCCCTGATGGCCCGAGTGGCATCCGGCAATTGGCCAAACACCGGTATCTTCTGGATCAAACCCCGCCGGGTTCCAAGTTCCTCCCCAAAAGTTTGCAGTACGCCCGGGGTGCCGGCCAAAATGCCAACTTCCTCCCGGCTCAAAGAGCGATTGTCTAAATCGGTTACTGGGGGTCGTTGTTCACGAAGCGGCTGGGAGTAATCTGGATCCCCGGGCTGGGGGTCCGTGAAAATGTCCCTGACGGTAGAAATGCCCCTGTCGAGTAGAGACGGGGTGGCTGCGGGTGCCGGGGGCGGAGGTGGAGGCGCCACAGTCGGCGTGAGCACTCGCGGAGTCAGCCCCGGACGAAGACCACCTTGGGGTCTTGCGTATGTCAGAGGGTCTACGGTGCTATCGCCAAAGGAACCGGGTTGATATGCCATGGGTTACCTTTCCGAAATTTACTTTTCCTTCCTAGACATCGACTCAGCTACGGCAACTCCCCTTACCCAAGAGCCCCCTCGGGAACCGTCCGATTGTTCCGAATTAACTCGTCATATTTAGCCGTTTCATCAGCCAATGCACCAATAAGTGGATCGTCTTTTGACAGAGCGGAGCCTCTTTCTTTCTCCAGGTCCCCGATGCGCCTAGACAAATTTTGCATAGTGCCCGCCCGCATTTTGGCTTCCTGTTCGAAAGTCACCCGAGGAGTAATTGCACCTTTGGCCAAAGCCGTCTGCTGCAAACCCTGTGCCCGTTGATTAGCCGCATAAGCCGCCAATCCACGATTAGCTGCCGCATCCATACGCCCTTGCTGGCCACGGTTAAATGCCCGATCCTCCTGGAAGGCAGCCTCCTGAGATTCATGGGTCCCGGTGAGACGGCGCTGAACGTCCCTGATACCGGCCTCCGAGCCGCCAAGATAAGGGTTATAAGCCGCCTGTTGACTGCCACCAATCAAAGACGCCCAGTCGGTATCTGGCTTGAACCCAGCAGCTTGAGTCAATCGGTTTGGCCCAAATCCCGCTTTAGTCAAAGCCGCCTGAGTGTGTTCCTCAAAAGTACGGGCGCCTCGGGATAAACCCGACGGCGGAGAAATTTTATCTTCTACCACTTCCGCCAAAGAAGTTTTTTCCGGTCCTTCTGCGAGACGAGAAGTTGGTTGCTGTAAGGTATCAAGGGCCCTTGTTACCGGATTACGCTCCTCTACCGGACTCCCAGTTCCCCCGGGACCCGGAACTTGGTAATCTGCCAAAGACCCACTGGGCCCGGGGTCCCCCGTAGCCCAACGATATCCAGCTTTCAAGGTGTCTATAGGGTTTGTTAAACCTCGTGCCACTTTGGCCAAACTTTTTCCGCCCCGGGGAATTTTGTCAATATCTGTACGCCCCGAAGGTATTCCCAAAGCGGTACCACCAAAACTATCTCGATAGGCCTGCTCCTCAGACAACCCTGGATTAGCGCGACTCAGAGCATTCGAAGCCTGTAGACGCTCAAATTCAGTTTCCCATTTCTTTGAAGCGTTTGTTTCCCTTCCCGAAGTCCTAGCCAAAGCGGTCTTCATAATAGTCAATGCCTGCTTGGCATTGAACAAAGGATTGGCGGTTTGGGTAAATGTGCGACTCTCTAGTAAACTATCAAGGTGCCGTTGATATACTTTTTGTTCCGCAGGGGATAGCCGACCAGCCGCAGTACGCAGAGATCGAGTCTGCTCGGAATAACTCCCCAAAGCCGCATTAGCCGCTTCATTGTCCCGACTTCGAGCCGCTTGGGTCAATTGGTCATCGAGTAAAGTCATCATTGCGCCCATGGTCTCCGTAACTGCCAAGCCCGCAACAACACCGGCAGCTCCCCTTCCCGCAACTCGACTGGCACCTTTGGGTAACCCACGAACCCGAGTCTGACGGGTCCACCAGTTCTTGGCTGTCTTGCGAAGCCCCGTTAAACGTCCAACAGTTTTCTTAGCCATATCATCCTCCTTACCCGGTAGCCCGGGCGCATTTGTTCACGGGCAAAGGGCCAAAATTTGCTGCCACGCCGAAAGCCAGTTGCCAGCCGTCTTGTTTATGTCCCATTCCTGCACGTTTTGCAAGCATTTAATGCTAATTCTTTTTCTCAAATCGGCGTCTTTCGCCTATGTTTATCACCATATCATACACGGTGGGCGTTACCAGTATTTGTTGGTGGCGTAGTAAAAAACGTAGTTGCTTCCAAAAACAGAATTGGTAATCAGCGTTCCGTTGGTCACAAATTGGCTTTGATCAGGGCCGTACCACGCTTCATATTTAAGCTCTAAGGAGTTGCCGCGACTATAAGCCAGCCCAGTCCACGGTTCATTTGTGGGAGCGAGTGCCATATCAAGCGACCCCATAACGGAACTAACATGCTGCGTCGCGAAACTGTTTGTCACGTTAATAATATCAACCCACTCGTCTTCCGGCCCTACCTTGCCAACATCACTCCAATATGTTCCAGATCTAACAGATCGAGCTTGCACCCTTACGGAATGCGATTGATTGGTAGGGAAAATACCGATAACGTAAGAAGCCTCCGATGCGCTCGCGCCTGCATTCCAATTGTTTCCGCCATTATCCTGATAAGAATAAAATGAGTAAGGTGATCGTGGATACATTGAGCTTGACCATTCCATCCAACGATCGAGGAGTCTTTGTTTGATTTCTTCCCACGTAAATCCTATAAAAACTCCCCCTTCCGTCGTCCATGTCCCCACCCAAGAAGGCGTTAATCCCGAAACTGCCGGAGCCTGCCACCATACCATCACCACATCCCCCGTTACCATCATGTAGCTATTGCTGGTGTATTCGAGGACGTTAAGCATCTTGTATCTTTCGGCTAAATCTTCCTCGTAGATTTGCCAAGGGTAATCACCATAGGTAGCAGTATTAGTTCCTATGGCTGGTGTTCTCGTAAAGTTCGTTCCATCGCCCAGACTTAACGACACCAGCAACCCTGTAAAAGTCAGAGCTGGATAATTTGACTTTGTATCATCTTTGTAATACGGAACGATTGCCTTTATTTTTGTGTCCAACTCAACCATCATAGCCCTGTCCGTGTGCCAGCCAATCGTATTCGTCACGATATTGGTATAAACCGTGACACCGTTAGTAACATATACGTTACTCGTCCACGTCCGCACAAAAGATAATCGCGGGACAGGATAAGTGCCGTCGGCAGTTTGCAATACCGTAATTCGCTCGTCTGTGCCTAACGCCAGTTCAATAATATCTTCCGGCTTCACTTGCTTTCGGGCATTACTCGCAACGTAAATTGTTGTGCCAGTAATGACGCCAAGGCTCGCCAACGCTACCCATCCGTACCGAATAGCCTGTGTGCTAATTGCCATTACGCAAACGCCCCTGGAATAAAGATGTCGCCAAGATGTTTGATGTCGCCCGACTCCACACTTGCCACGCTATCCGTAAGCGTCACCAGATACAGCACATGGTTATGGACGGTCTGGGTGTCAACTGGCTCGCTTGTGGAACTGGTGATTGTTCCTGTCGAACCATAAGTAAAGGCAACGAAAATCCATGTCTGGTCGTCACCGATAGTTATGTCATCTGTTGCCACGGAAACCGCCGTTCGTGTGCCGTGCCGCACCTTACCAGCGTTCACCGTCACCACCGCCCCGCTGATCGAAAACCCGAAGGCGAAGTCGGAGTAGTCCATAGCAGACTCAACGTAATCTTCACCAGCCCCCGGATGATAATTTGGATTAGGAGCAGCCGCTAACTCCAAGTCTTTTACCTTGTTGAATAGAAATTCATTATCCGGTATAGTTGACTCATTCATAAGATTACTACGAAGTTATTGTGCCAACCGCAGTCCATGATCCAAAAGCTATCTGAGTTACTTTTTTGCACTTCCACTGGTTGCCGTCGTGTCCATACCAACCACCCGGCAAACTTCCGCTATAATCAGCATTGTTGTTTGCCTCGGAAGTGTTCCAGTAAATGTAGTAGGAAATTGTTTTCTTCCGATACTTGGAGCGGTCGTCTTTCCAATCCAGCCCCACTTCAGTGTATGGGCCATAAGAAGCTGCTGACGCCGAAATCCAAAAGGTATTTATGGCGCGTTTGACAATGGTGTAGTCAAACAATCCCTTGAACCTGGTATTTGTCTTGGTTACCTGATTATCTGTCGTTGTATCAAGTGAGGCCCCTGAAATCGCAGACGAAACCTCGCCTGCCGTGCAATTCTTACCCGCCCAATAGTACGTCGTTCCACTACGGTCGGGATACGAACCACTCCATTCCAACTTCACCCCGGTAAGAGTTTTTACAGTATTGCGAAATTTTCCTGATCGAGTGGGCACCGAACTGCTTTCAACACTCGTACCATCCCCCGCACTTTGCGCCCCGGTTTCTGCGTCGGCTTCTGTGTTTAAAACCGTTGCGGCTGACTCCACTGCGCTATCGTCCCCGGCAGTAGCCGTCTGGTCCTTAACCGTAGTGGTCTTTACGGTATTGCGAAATTTCCCTGACCGGGTTGGTGTCGAGCCACTTTCGACAATCGTACCTGCCGCCGCACTTTGCGCTCCGGCCTCTGCGGCCGCCTCTGTGTTCAAAACCGTTGCGGCTGACTCCGCCGCGTTATCGTCCCCGGCAGTAGCCGTCTGGTCCTTAACCGTAGTGGTCTTTACCGTATTGCGGAATTTCCCTGACCGGGTTGGTGTCGAGCCACTTTCGACAATCGTACCTGCCGCCGCACTTTGCGCCCCCGCCTCTGCGGCCGCCTCCGTGTTCAAAACCGTTGCGGCCGACTCCGCCGCGTTATCGTCCCCGGCAGTAGCCGTCTGGTCCTTAACCGTAGTGGTCTTTACGGTATTGCGAAATTTCCCTGACCGAGTTGGCGTCGAACCACTTTCAACAATCGTACCTGCCGCCGCACTTTGCGCCCCCGCCTCTGCGGCCGCCTCTGTGTTCAAAACCGTTGCGGCTGACTCCGCCGCGTTATCGTCCCCAGCGGTAGCGGATTGGTCCTTGGGGGTTTCAACTACCCGGGCAACGTCGGTAGTACAATTGGCGTTCTTTTTCCAGGAACGCTCTACAATGGTACCAGCCACACGGGCATCCGCCAGCTCGGTCGCCGGCGTCTTTGAATTAAACACCCGTTCCGTGGATTCCGAGGCAGCTGAAGATTCCCGAGTGGTGTGAGCGGCCTGTTCAACCCGGACAGCAGTGTG
>Ga0208769_1000957_pt1 | contig 13283 bp, 12 predicted proteins | sample AntAceMetag02UKC_FD_184768 | JGI IMG/M metagenome (GOLD analysis project Ga0208769, IMG submission 184768) | Saline lake microbial communities from Ace Lake, Antarctica- Antarctic Ace Lake Metagenome 02UKC (SPAdes) (version 2) | ecosystem: Environmental > Aquatic > Non-marine Saline and Alkaline...
CTGGCGATGGCTAACAATCTTTGAAGTTGAATTTCTGGGGGATACTTTGTTAGGACTATCCGAATCACGTCGCAACCTCCTCAGGTTTTCATATAAAGAACTGTTTGCATTTAACAAAATATAGTGTAATATATATTTATTAATCAGTCAAGTCATAATTACTAATATATGTCATTTTCCGTCGGGATAGTCGGCCTGCCAAATGTAGGTAAATCTACTCTTTTTAAGGCGTTAACAAAAAAACAAGTTGAAGCAGCAAATTATCCTTTTTGTACTATTGATCCCAATGTGGGAGTAGTAGCTGTGCCTGATCCTAGACTTGAGAAATTAGCTAAAACTGAAAATTCGGCCAAGATTGTGCCGACTGCTATTGAATTTGTTGATATTGCCGGGCTGGTTAAAGGTGCTCACAAGGGTGAAGGTTTGGGAAATAAATTTTTAACTAATATCCGTGAAGTCGATGCGATAGTTCAGGTCTTACGTAATTTTGTGGATGATGATATTACTCATGTTCATGGCAAGATTGATCCTTTGGCTGATCTAGAAACTATTAATCTGGAGTTAATCATGGCTGATCTGGAAGTAGTTAGTAAGAGGTTAGATAAGGTGAGCAAGGAGGCTAGATCAGGTGACAAGGAAGTAATTGCTTTAAAAGATATTTTAGAAAAATTAAACATTCACCTTGAAGCAGAAAAGCTAGTAATTGAAATGGAACGCAATGAAGATGAAGATATTTTAGTTAAAAGATTAAATTTATTAACTGATAAGCCTTTTCTATATGTCTTAAACGTAGCTGAGGGAGATAAAGATATTTTAGAAAAATTTAGTTATTTAAAGCCTGTGGCTATTTCAGCTAAAATTGAGTCAGAGTTAGCAGAGCTTGAAGGAGAGGAGTTAAAAGAATATTTGCAGGAGTTGGGCTTGGATAGTACTGGTTTGGATCGCTTGATTGTAGCTGCTTATCAAGCTTTAAATTTAATTACTTTTTTTACAGCAGGTCCTATAGAGTCAAAGGCTTGGACAGTTGTCAAAGATGCGACTGCTCCTCAGGCAGCTGGTAAAATTCATGGAGATTTTGAAAAGTTTTTTATACGAGCTGATGTTGTTGATTGGCAGGTTTTAGTTGAAGCAGGTAGCTGGAATAAAGCCAAAGATTTGGGTCAGGCTCATGAAGAGGGTAGGGATTATTTAGTTCAAGACGGTGATGTCTTGATCATCAAGCACGGCGCTTAATTTTATTCTCAGTATATAAAAATGTCCCACCACTTAAGTGGTGGGACATTTTGTTGTCTGTAATTCTAAAGTTTTTAATCAATCACTTTAAAAGTTTCTGCTACGTTGTCAAATATTTCTCCAAGTTTTTGATCAGTTAGGCTGGTATCTTCAGTGGTATTTTTTCCAAATAAGACATAGACAGTATTACCGTCCTCTTTTAATACATTAAGAAACGTACCTTCTGAGACATTGTCTTGTGTGTGATGAAAATACGTTTCTGATTGAGCAATTTTATCATAAACTCGAAGTTCTATTGTGTAAGGTGAACCAAGGTCTAATATTTCTTCAGTTTGTGCAAAGCCGTATAGAAATATGTAATTTTGACTACCTTCGCCTACATATTCTTGCCACCACCAACTATTTGGAATTTGAATTTGAAAATTATGTTTATCCCTTTCTACTAATCGATAGTTATCAAGTAAGCTAATTGCAGAATTTGTGTTGGTATTGAGATTGGTATTTAAATTAGTGTTTGAGTTTGTGTTAGTATTAGCATTAGAATTTTCATTCAAATTCGTATTAACATTGGCATTGGCATTTAAATTAGTATTCAAATTACTGTTTAAATTGGTGTTGGCGTTTAAGTTAGTGTTTAGATTAGTATTTGTTAATTTATTAACATTTTGATTGAGATTGGCATTAGTATTAGTTGCCACTTCTTCGCTAGAAGTCCTCGCATAAAACATTATTAAAAGTGCAATTGCCAAGAGTACAATTAACAAAGCCAAAATAACAATGACTAAATTGGATGATTTTTTTTCCATAATTTTTTTATTTTTTAGTTATATATATCTATATTATGGCACTTTATTAAAAATTGTGCAAAATAAGGCTAATGATTGACATTTTCTAGAAAAATTGATAATCTAGTCTTACTTAATAAAGATATTTTTGCTTATGAAAACCCATCCTCACCTTGGCGGTTTGAGGTCATGAGCAATTAGTAAATGAATTAAAAAATGCCAGAAGAAAAAGACACGCAGCTGGAATTTGAGCAAGACATGCAGCGCTATGACTTGCTTTATATTATTCCAGCAACCTTTGAAGAGGAAAAGATCAATTCTATCAAGCAAGAAGTTCGCTCCCGTATTAAAGATGTCGGGGGTGTTATTATTTCTGAGGTAGAAATGGGTCGACGTAAGTTTGCTTATCCGATCAACAAACAAACCGTTGGTTATTATGATGGTTTTGAGTTTGATTTAGCTCCAAATCAGATCAATATTTTTGAAAAGTTTTTAAAACTTTCTGATGAAGTGGTTAGGCATCTAATTGTTAAGCTTGATCCATTAACTGATGAGGAAATTGCTTTTCATGCGGAGATTGAGAAAAAGATTGAAGCTAGAAAAAAGAAAAAGCTTCAAGCTGAGTTAGCTGAAGATGCTCCTGAGATAAAGTCTGTCAAAAAAACCTTTAAAAAAGAAATAAAGCCTGCAGAAAAAGTTATTGAAAAATCAGTAGAAGTGGAAGAGGTAGACGAAGCTAAAGTCGCTAAAGAAAAAAAGAAAGAAGCCAGCAAGGCGACTTTGGAAGATTTAGATAAAAAACTCGACGAGCTTCTTGATGAAGATGTTGAGATATAATAGTTTAATAAATTAATCTTAAATTATGGATTTAAATAAAGCCCAACTTATTGGTCGACTTACTCGCGATCCTGAGGTCAGGAGTATCCCTTCAGGGGAGTCAGTAGCTACTTTTTCAGTAGCAACTGGTTTTCGGTGGACTGACAAACAAGGTAATAAGCAAGAAAAAACAGAATTTCACAATATTGTTGCCTGGAGAAAGCTTGCAGAAATTTGTGGTCAGTATCTTCGCAAGGGTAGCAAGATTTATGTTGAAGGTAGATTAGCGACCAGGTCTTGGGAAGATCAATCAGGAGTTAAAAAATATCGTACAGAGATTGTTCTTGATAATATGATTATGCTCGAGGGACGTGGAGCTGGATCAAATCAGGCGGATAATGCTACTAATAATAATTCTACTCCTAAAGTAGAAGCACCGGCTAAAGCCGAAGAAGTAGAAGAAGAAATTAACATTGAAGATATTCCATTTTAAAATAATATTATGAAGACAAGGACACACAAAACAATGCAAAGGAAGCCAGAAAAAAAACATCATGTCTGCTATTTTTGTTCTCACGGGATTAAACATCTTGATTATAAAGAGACTGAGATACTGGGGAAGTTTACTTCCAACTATATGCGTATTTTACCAAGAAAAAGGATTGGGACTTGCGCTAAACATCAAAGAAAATTAGCCCAAGCTATTAAGCGAGCTCGTTTTATGGCCTTACTCCCTTTTACTAATCGTTAATAATTTAAGCAAAATTAAAGTATGGCAGAGTTAAACTTAGGCCAGATTAAGGTTGGCAAATGTTTGTCATATCGCGACGAACCTCATGTAGTTACTCAAGCTCAACATGTAAAAATAGGTCGAGGCGGCGCAGTTGTAAAAACTAAGCTTAAAAATTTGATTACCGGTAGTGTATTTGAAGAAACATTCAAGACAGGTAACGCTGCTTTTGAGGCTGATTTATCACGTAGTCGGGCTCAATTTATGTATACTGAGGGAGATGATTATAATTTTATGAACGAAGAAAATTTTGAACAGTTCTCTTTACCCAAAGAGCAAGTTGGCGAAATAACCGATTATATTATTGAAGGTCAAAGTGTAGATGTCTTAGAGTATGAGGGTCGGCCAGTCACTATGTCCCTTCCCCCAAAAGTTGAGTTAAAAGTTGTCTCAGCGCCTCCAGGCATCAAAGGAGATACCTCAGGTGGTGCCACCAACCCTATAACTCTAGAAACTGACTTAGTGGTTAATGCTCCACTTTTTATCAAAGAAGGAGATACGGTCAGAGTTAATACAGAAACTGGAGAATACGTCGAGCGGGTTTAGAAAAAATTTATTTGTTAAAACAGCCACTAATTAGTGGCTGTTTTATGTTATACTTAAGTTATGTCAGAAATATTACAACAAGCTTATGAAATTGCCCTAAAAGATCTTCGGGCTTGTTATCAGGATGGTAAGATAGTTGCCGGTCGAAGACATTTTGATGATTTTTGGGCCCGGGATGCTTTTTTTGCTATTCGTGGGGTAAAAGAGCTCGGTGATTTGGAGGTTGTAAAAAATACTTTAGAGCTTTTTTTAAAATATCAAAAATCAGATGGTCAAGTGCCAAGGAAAATAATCAGACACAAAACTTGGCTTAAATATATTTTTGGTGTTAGGCGCGAGCGTAAAGAACTTAAGCCAATTTATACCTCTTCAACTTCTTTTTCAAGGGGCGCAGATCAGAATTCGCTTTTGGTTATTGCTGCTAAAATGTATTTTAGAAAAAGTCAGGATCTAGATTTTTTGAAAAAATATTATTCACAATTAAAACGAGTAATTTTTTGGAATTTTGGTCAAGACCAAGATGAAGACAGACTAATTGACGAAGGTTATTTTGCCAATTGGATGGATAGCACTATTAAGTCCGGAGAAGTTTTATATACCAATGTCTTACATGCTAACGCCCTCCAAAGTTTTATTGAGCTTTCTGAAAAATTAGGTAAACAGACCGAGGCTGAGCATTTTCAAGTTTTAGCTGATAAGTTAAAGGAAAAAATAAATCAAAAATTTTGGAATCAGGATTATTATTTTGATTGGATCCAAAAACGTCGTAAGTATGATTATTTTGATACAGTTGGTAATCTATTAGCTATTTATTTTAACATCGCTGATCAGGAGCAAGCTATAAAAATTTTAGATTTTACTACTAAGCAACTTGCTCAACAAAAATCAAAACTTTTATTTACTAACTACCCAGCTTATCCTTGGTGGAGGAGTTCACCAACTAGATTTATTTCGTTATCTTTAGGTTATCATAACCATGGTTATCAATGGCTGTGGATTCAGTGTTTTTATGCCTTAGCTTATCATAAGATTGGTCAAGACAAGCGAGCTGAACAAGCTTTGCTAGAAGTTGCTAAAACTATTATTAGTCAGCAAAGAGTTTATGAGGTGTATGACAATGGTCAACCAGTTAACAGCTTGCTTTTTCATTCAGAGGTTCCCTTTGCTTGGTCAGCGGGAGTATTTTGTTATGCTTATTCTAAAATTTTTTCCAAAAAATCAAGTTTGTTGGTATAATTAAAACAAATTTACTATTCAAAAAAATATGAAAAAAACTAAAATAGTTTGTACTATTGGTCCAGCTTGTCAAGATAAGACAACTTTGGAAAAAATGGTTAAAGCGGGGATGAACGTTGCTCGACTTAATTTTTCTCACGGGACATATACTCATCACAAGTTGCTAATTAAAAACATCAGGGAGGTTTCTAAAAAATTAAAAACCCCAATTCCTATTATCCAAGATCTCCAAGGGCCTAGAATGAGGGTTGGTTTATTACAAGATAAGGGTATTGAGTTACAAAAAAATCAGGTTATTATACTTTACCCTCAAAACAAAGTAACTAAAAAATTATTTAATAATTCAAAAGAAACTATTATACCGGTTCAATATCCTGGCCTGATTAGTACGGTTAATAAAGGAAATAGAATTTTGATTAACGATGGTTTGCTTGAGTTGATCGTCACGTCTAAAAATAAAACTGGAGTTTATGCCAGGGTTGTTAGGGGGGGCTTGTTAATGTCCCATAAGGGGTTAAATATTCCGGGTGTCAAGATTAAGATGCCAGTAATTACCCAAAAAGACAAAGAAGATTTAAAATTTGGTTTAGAAAATAATGTTGATTTTATTGCTTTGTCTTTTGTGGAGTCAGCTAAAAACATTGAAGATTTACGAAAATTAATTTTAAACTATGATCCAAAAAGTGAGCTTAAAATTATAGCTAAAATTGAGAGACAGTTAGCAATCAAAAACTTTTCTAAAATATTAGAGAGTGTGGATGCTATTATGGTGGCTCGTGGAGACTTGGGGGTAGAGCTACCGCCTGAAGAGGTTCCGATTTTACAAAAAGAAATGGTGGAAAGATGTATCCGAGCTGCCAAGCCAGTTATAGTTGCGACTCAGATGCTTGACTCGATGATTCGAAATCCTCGTCCCACGAGAGCTGAAGCTTCAGATGTAGCTAATGCTGTTGTTGACCATACTGATGCTGTTATGCTTTCTGGTGAAACAGCTTTTGGCCAATACCCGATTGAGACAGTTGGGATGATGAGTCGTATTATTGAGCAGACAGAAAAATCAGCTTATGATGATTTACCACATGGTTTTTTAGCTGACCATTATCGAGGATTATACTATGCAATGACTAATGGTGCTCATGAAATTTCAAAGCATCTTCAAGCTAAAGTCATCGCCACGGGAACCATGACTGGTAAAACAGCTTTGTTTCTCTCGAGGCATAGGCCGGATAATGCTGTTATAGTTGCTCTCTCGCCTGATCCTAGGGTGGTTAGGCAATTAGTTTTGTCATGGGGGGTATTTCCGAGTTTAACTAAAGAAGTTAATAATCTAAGTAGTCTAGTAAAGGATACAGAAAAAATTATCAAGCAGGCCAAGTTTGCTAAAAAGGGAGATAAAATTATAATGGTAACCGGACATCCAGTTGGCAAGAGGGCTGAAACTAATTTAATTGAAGTTAGACAGTTATAAAAATATGATTAAAAGATCAGAAAAATTTATCCTTTGGTTTTCAGAGACTAGTAACAAAGATGTTGAGTTGGTCGGAGGTAAAAATGCTTCTTTAGGAGAAATGTATCAAAAATTAACGCCAAAAGGGATTAGAGTCCCCAATGGTTTTGCAGTGACTGCCGCAGCTTACCGTCATTTTTTGAGTGCTAATCAGATAGATGTAGATATTTTTAGAGTAATGAAAAATTTGAAAACTGATAACCTCAAAGATTTATCAACTAAGGCTGAAAAAGTTAGAAAATTGATTTTAAATGCGGAGTTTCCTCAAGAGATAAAAAAAGAAATTATAGAAGCTTATAAAAAGCTTTGCCAAGAATACAAAACAACATCTTTGTCTGTAGCTGTTCGTTCCTCAGCAACTGCTGAGGACCTTCCTTCAGCTTCTTTTGCTGGTCAGCAGGATACTTATCTTAATATTTCTGGAGCAAGTGATCTTCTTCAGGCTGTTAAAAAGTGTATGGCTAGTTTATTTACTGATCGGGCAGTTTCTTATCGTCAAGATTGGGGATTTTCTCATTTTAATGTGGCTTTGTCGGTGACTGTTCAAAAAATGGTCAAATCAGATCAAGCTTCGTCTGGGGTGATGTTTACGATAGATACTGAGTCAGGCTTTCATGACGCAGTAATTATTAATGCTGCTTGGGGACTAGGTGAATACATTGTTAAAGGTAGAATAAATCCAGATGAGTATGTTTATTTTAAAACTACTCAAACAATTGTTTCAAAACAAATTGGCTCTAAACGTGAAAAATTAGTTTATGGTAAGGCGCGTTCTTCTACTAAAAATAAAAAAACAACCATCAAAGAGCAACGTAGTTTTTGTTTGTCTGACAAGGAGATGGTAACTTTAGCTGAAATAGGTATGTTGATAGAAAAACATTATCAAAGACCAATGGATATTGAGTGGGCCAAAGACTCAAAAGATGACAAGCTGTATATTGTTCAAGCTCGGCCAGAGACTGTTGAAGCAAGGAAAGAAATGCATATTTTTCAAGAATATAAGCTGGAAAAGAAATCAGCCGTTATTATTGCTGGGCAGAGTGTTGGTGCTAAGATTGGGAGTGGAGTTGTTCAGGTGGTAAAAAATGTTAAAGAAATGAAATCTTTTAAACCGGGAAATGTTTTGGTAACTAGGATGACAGATCCAGACTGGGAGCCAATTATGAAAAAAGCCGCTGCTATTGTGACTGATTCTGGCGGTCGGACTTGTCATGCGGCGATTGTCTCTAGGGAGCTAGGTATCCCTTGCGTGGTTGGGACAAGAGATTCAACAAAGATTTTAAAAAATAAACAGCAGGTTACTGTAAGTTGTGCTGAAGGTGAAGCTGGTTTTGTTTATAAGGGGTTGTTACCATTTAAAATTATTCAGCATGATTTAAAGAAAATCAGAAAGCCGAAAATGAAAATGATGTTAAATATAGGAAATCCAGAAAACGCTTTCGCTGTTTCTCGATTACCAAATGACGGAGTGGGGTTAGCTCGTGAGGAATTTATTATCTCTAATTATATAAAAATTCACCCTTTAGCTTTAATTTATTTTGATAAAATTGAAGATCAAGGTAAAAAAGAACTCATCAATGAATTAACTGCTGGTTATAAGTCTAAAACTGAGTTCTATGTAGAACAACTCGCTTTTGGAATTGGTAAAATTGCTGCAGCTTTTTATCCTAAAGATGTGATTGTTCGTTTTTCAGACTTTAAATCTAACGAATACAAGAATTTAATCGGGGGAAGTTATTTTGAGCCAGAAGAGGCCAATGCCATGATAGGTTTTCGCGGAGCAAGTCGGTATTATTCGCCTCTTTTTCAAAAAGCTTTTGAACTTGAGTGTCGATCTTTAAAAAGAGTTAGAGAAAAAATGGGATTAATCAATGTCAAGATTATGGTGCCTTTTTGTCGAACCCTTGAAGAAGCCCAAGAGGTTTTGGATTTGATGGATAAATTTGGCCTGAAGCGTGGAAAACAAGGCTTGGAAGTATATATGATGGTAGAAATTCCTAGTAATGTTATTTTATTAAAAAAGTTTGCCAAGCTTTTTGACGGGTTTTCTATTGGTTCCAATGATTTGACTCAACTTACCTTAGGAGTAGATCGAGATTCAGCTTTGGTTAGTCATGTGTATAGTGAAAAAAATGAAGCAGTTAAAGTTTTAATCAGTCAGGCTATCCAGACTGCCAAACAAGCAAAAAAGAAAATTGGTATTTGTGGTCAAGCACCTTCAGACTATCCTGAGTTTGCTGAGTTTTTAGTTAAAGAAAAGATTGATAGTATCTCAGTTACTCCAGACGTGATGATAAAAACTATGATGTATTTAGCTAAATAGTTATAAAATATAGTCTCAGCAAATGTTTGGCTGGGGCTTTATTTTTTGAGAAAGTGTGTTATAGTAGATGGAGTTTTTTGGAATAGGGAGGGTTCGCCTAGTGGTCTATGGCGCACGCCTGGAAAGCGTGTTAGGCGCAAGCCTTCACGAGTTCGAATCTCGTACCCTCCGCAGATATATATTAATAATAAATAATGAGTGAAGAAGTAATTTTACGTTTTAACGAAGTTAGTTTTGAATACACCTATCACAAGCCTGTTTTAGATGAGGTAAGTTTTAGTGTACGTCGAGGAGCTAAGTTTACTTTGATGGGCCAAAATGGTGCGGGTAAAAGTACTATTTTTGGTTTGATCAGTGGTCAGCTTCAGCTTAAAAAAGGTGATATTTTTATTACCAAAGAAGCGAGTATTGGTTCAGCTAAACAAACTTTAGATCGAGCTGAACTAGAGTTAACTATCGAAGAGTATTTTTCTAAAGCTTTTAACAAAGTTCCGTATAATCTGAAGAGCCATATAGATAAAGTATTAGAGGTGGTGAACCTCAGTCTTCCTCTGGAGAGAAAAGTAGGGGAAACAAGTGGTGGCCAACAAGCGCGTTTACTTTTGGCTTTTGCTTTAATTCAGGAGCCGGATATTTTATTATTGGATGAACCAACTAATAATTTAGATAAAGAAGGGATTGATCATCTGATTTCTTTTTTAATTATGTATGAAAAAACTGTATTGGTTATTTCACATGATGCTGATTTTTTAAATTGCTTTACTGAAGGAGTTATTTATTTAGATGTTCATACCCATAAAATCGAAAGTTATAATGGAGATTATTATATGGTAGTTGAAGAAATATCTAAACGAATTGAGCGTGAGAGCATGGAAAATGCTCGAGCCAGAAAAATAATTATTGACAGAAAAGAAAAGGTAAATTTTTTCTCTCATAAAGGCGGTAAAATGCGTCAACTAGCTGCCAAGATGAAAGCTGAAACAGAAGAGTTGGAAGATGGTTTGATAGATGTTCGGCGTGAAGATAAAACAATTAGAAAATTTGAGATCAAGGCTCAAAATACAATTGGTCCCGTTGTCTCTATTCAGGCTATTGACACTATTCGTCATGAGCAGTTTGGAGTTAAAGAAGTTGACTTGCAGATAAAGAAAAATACTCACGTTTTAGTGACTGGTCCAAATGGAGTAGGTAAAAGCACTTTCCTGAGGTCGTTAGTGGCTGGTCAATCTCCTGGGGCTAAAATAGTCGACGGAATTCGAGTGGGGTATTATAGTCAAGATTTTTCTCAGCTGGACTATGGTTTGAAAGTTTTTGACTACTTGTCTAGTATTGAAAATGACGAAGAGACAATTAGTGTCGAGACAATGCGTTCAGTGGCAGCTAGTTTTTTAATCACAGGAGATTTAATGCAAAATAAGATCGTTGATTTATCAGAAGGTCAAAAAGGCTTGTTAGCTTTTGTGAGCCTAGTTTTACTTAGGCCGGGTTTGTTGATTTTAGATGAGCCGACTAATCATATTAATTTTAGACATTTGCCAATCATCGCCCAAGCGATCAATGGCTACTCAGGTGCCTTAATAATGGTTAGCCACATGGAAGAGTTTGTCAAACAAATTAGAGTTGATGAAACTGTTGATTTGTTGAAATAAATACTATAATTAAATCATGAAAAAAATATTTATATTTATTTTTGTATTTATTGCAATTAGCCTGGTTGGTTGTGGTCAAATAGATAGTTCTGGCCAAATTGTTAATAGTGATGACGGCGATATTTTTTGTACAGCTGAGGCTAAGCTATGCCCTGACGGGACTTTTGTAGCCAGAGATTCAAATAATAATTGTGAATTTAGTCCTTGCTCAGAGCTAATAATTTGTGACGAGGCTACTCAGTGTCCTGATAATTTTAAGTGTTATAAATTTGTAGAAAAAGATTTAGCCATGTGCTATCAGGGAAATCCTTGTTCTCAGTGTGATTCTCATCAGTGCAATATTGCCGAGTCTTATCCAATGCAAGTGTTTTGTAAATAAATAAAAACATACTCAGAAAAGTGTCTTGTTTTTTAGCTAATTTTCATGCTAAAGTTGGTATATGTCCAATGAAGTAGATGAAATAAAAAACCGCCTTAATATCGTTGATATAGTAGGTGAATATGTGAAATTAACTCAAGCAGGCGGGAATTTTAAAGCGCCGTGTCCTTTTCATCAGGAAAAGACGCCGAGTTTTATGGTGAGTTCTGAAAAGCAAATTTTTCATTGTTTTGGCTGTGGTAAGGGCGGTGACATGTTTACTTTTATTCAAGAGATTGAAGGTTGCGAATTTCCTGAGGCTTTAAAGATTCTAGCTAGAAAAGCTAATGTTGAGCTAAAGCCAACTAATCCTAAATTGTATTCTGAAAAAACAAAAGTTTTAGATGTTTTAAAATCTGCTGCAGATTTTTATGAAATGAATTATCAGCAAGCTCCCGAAGCTAAGCTTGCTCGTGATTATATTACCACTCGAAATTTGAGTCAAGATACTTTGGAAGAATTTAAAATTGGTTATGCTCCAGATGATTGGCAGCAGCTTTATGATTATCTTAAATCTCAGGGTTTTGTAGATGACGAGATCTACAAATCAGGAATGGTTGTTGAAAATGTTACCGGTGCTAAAAGATATTATGATCGTTTTCGTCGACGCTTGATGTTTCCTTTGCGAGATGTGCATGGTCAAGTTGTTGGGTTTACCGGGCGGCTTTTGCCTGGAGCAGATGAAGCTAAAGCTGGAGGTAAATATGTGAATACTCCTCAAACCATTGTTTATAATAAAAGCTATGTTTTGTTTAATCTTGACTTAGCTAAGCAAGCTATTAAAAAAGCTGGTTTTGTTGTCTTAGTTGAAGGTCAAATGGACGCAATTTCATTGTGGCAAAATGGGATTCAAAATGTGGTTTGTGTTTCAGGCACAGCTTTGACAGAGCAACAAGTGAATTTATTAAAACGTTATACTCAAAATATTATTTTGGCTTTTGATATGGATGAGGCCGGAGCAGCAGCTATGCTCCGAGGAGTTGAGCAGGCTTTACGTGGCGAAATGAATATTAAAGTCATGACTTTGCCAACTGGCAAAGATCCAGATGAATGTGTCCAAAAAAATAAAGTTGGATTTTTACAAGCTCTTAAAGACGCCAAGTTGATTATGGACCATTTGTTTACCACAACTTTTGAAAAGTTAGACATGACCTCGGTCCAAGACAAAAAGAAAGTTGTTGCCATACTTCTGCCTTGGATTTCAAAAATAGGAAATCCAATTGAGCAAACTCATTATCTTCAAATTCTTGGAGAAAAAGTTGGGGTAAATGAAGATATTTTAAACTCAGAATTAAAACGACAACAAGACAAACAACCAGCGAGTAATTTAGCAAAGAGTGGCGGGACAAAAGATAAAGAGCCTGAACAGCGGATAGCAACTCGAGCAGAAAAAATGAGTCAAAGGGTTCTAGGATTTTTATTAGCCTATCAAACAGCAGAATTATTAGCTGAGATTCAAGAATCTTTTGAGCCGAGTTATTTAGCTGGGGCTGATTTGCAAGAGCTTTACAAAAAAATGCTTATTTATTATAATGAAAAGCAACGGTTTGAAACCGAAGAATTTACTCGAGATTATCTAGAGAAGAATTCAGAATTACTCAAGCAAATTCAGATCCTAGCTTTATTAGGAGCTAAAGAGGGTGAAAATTTGGAGCCTACCCAAATTGGGGAAGAACTCATGGCAACAATTTACCAATTAAAAAAAGACTACCTAATAGCTAGACTGAGAGAGATAGAGAGTAAATTAAAAGCAGCTGAAAAAAGTAATAATCAACAGACTGCTGACGAACTCACGGCTGAATTTATGAAGCTCAGCCAAAAATTAAAAAATTTATAAGAAATCTAAACCCTCTTAAGGTTTTTTACTTTAAGATCGGTTAAAGTTATTTTTATGTCAGCAAAAAAAACAATTACTAAAAAATCAACAGCTAAAAAATCAACAGCCAGAAAGTCAGCTGTTAAAAAGAAAGTTTCAGCTAA
>Ga0208769_1000958_pt1 | contig 13281 bp, 13 predicted proteins | sample AntAceMetag02UKC_FD_184768 | JGI IMG/M metagenome (GOLD analysis project Ga0208769, IMG submission 184768) | Saline lake microbial communities from Ace Lake, Antarctica- Antarctic Ace Lake Metagenome 02UKC (SPAdes) (version 2) | ecosystem: Environmental > Aquatic > Non-marine Saline and Alkaline...
AAAAGGGGCAGTTAAACGTTTAATCGAAAACGGCGACTATCAGCTGTTCTCAGTCAATTGGAAACGAGTGGAAAGACAATATCGCTAAACTGAAACAGGGAGACACCAGAAAAGCGTTTCTCCCTTTTTCTTTGCCTGCCGGCAATGGTCTGATCATTAATCTATAAGCCTATTAATACATATGCATCATTATATTGTATGAACATTTCTATGTATGATCTTTCATATGTAGGATCCTTAATCTGTCTGCATCATAACCATCCTGCATACTTTCAAATATTGTGCAGTTTTAATGATCATACCAAATTCTGCAGGTGCCTCGAAAAATACGCCACCATTTTCAAGTTTGTAAGCCTCACAACGAAGTTGTGCTCAAGCTACAAGGTGCGAAATGTGGTGCGAAATGATATCAGACTACTGCATTGAGAGCACCTATTTCTGCGTTTGATACACGGGCCACAAGAGGAGGATGCTGCAAATACTCCGAGTTGTGTTTGTCCCCTTTTGGGCCGGCAGCCTCAAACAGACTCCGCTCACTCTGCTTTCCACGAGCCCCTAAATCACTATTGCCCTTACAATGCGTTCCTCCCGCGCTAGCGGCCCTCCCCTCCCCTGCTTTCCTCTTTTCTCCGAGCCCCTTTTCTTCTTAAGCCTACAGCGGCCCAGCTTACCTTTTTCTGTCTAATTTTTGCTTTTCCCACCGACGAGACTGAGGGTCTTGACCTTCAAAATGTATATTTTTGACTTGACAAACTGTTGCTTTTTTCGTACACTGAAGACGTTATAGTTTTAATTTGTTGTTGAGGGAATTGATCATGGCTTCTGAATTACATGATTTAATTAAAAAATTGAAGGGCGAACGTAGAGATGGCGCAGCTACTAAAAAAGTTGACTCCAAAGCACAAGAGGATAATCCGGGATCTTGCCGTAGGCCGAGATCGCAAGGCTATCGGGAAAGATTTAAATATCTCCACGGATAGGATTTCTCATCTTGAGAATCATGAGCCTCTTTTTAAAGGCGCATTGGTTGAGCTTCAGAAACAAATTGAAGATCGGGTTATAAATTCTGAAGTTCGTATAAGCACGATGGAGATGCTTGAAGAGATCGCACAAGATGCGGCCGTGTTGTGTCATAGTGTTATTAATGGTGATGAACCTAGTGCATCGATAGACCTCCGGATTAAAACTGCTTGGGATTGTCTGGATCGAACGGACAACAAAGCTACACCCGTTCAGAAAGATGGTCCGAACAATGGTGTCATCGTTAATGTTGCTGATATGATTGTTGCAGCTTATAAAGGCAAATACGATAAGGAGAAATTGCCAGTAAAGGAGCCAGATGTCCAGATTTCCGCTACCAGTAGCGCCGACATCATTGAGCTCTGATGTTATTAGTGCGTTCCAATATTATGAAGATCACCCTGTAGCTTTTGCTGAAGAAGTCCTCGGTGTAAGTCTCGATCCTTGGCAGGTTCAGGCTTTTGAGAATCTCGTTGAGCATCATTTCTTAGCTATTCGATCTGGTTCTGGTGTTGGTAAGACTTTCTTTCTCGGTGTTGCGATTGCTTGGTTCATCTCTACGAAGCCAAAATGTCGTATTCCAGCTACAGCACCCTCTCAGCATCAGCTTTATGATCTTTTGTGGAGTGAGCTTTTTAATCGTATCTCGGAATCTCCATTTTTACAGAGTATTCTAACGTGGACGCAAACGAGGTTGGTGGTTAAAGGTTATGAAGCTATTTGGTATGCTGTTGCTAGAACAGCTCAAGTATCTCCATCAGGTGAAGTTGCTGAAGGTTTGCAGGGATTTCACGCACAAGATAACTTACTTTTTGTGATCGATGAAACTTCAGGAGTTCCGGATGCAATTTTCCCTGCATATGAAGGTGCTCTTACAGGACCTAACGCGTATTCGATACTTACAGGGAATCCTACAAGAAACTTTGGTTATTTCTTTGACATTTTTAATAATCCGAAGATTGGTAAACTTTATGCCAAGATGCATGTTTCCTGTCTGGATTGCCCTCGTGTAGATACTCGTTATGTTGATATGATGCGGGAACGCTACGGCGAGAAGCATCCGATTTATTTAATAAAGGTTCTTGGTGAGTTTCCGCTCGGTGGTATTAATGTTTTAATCCCTTATGCTTTCATCGAGGAGGCTCTACAAAATAAAAAAGAGACGCAGCTTTCCCCCACGTTGGAGCATCAGATTGGTTTGGACGTTGGTAGGACGCACGCATCGAGTGTTTTGGTGGTACGTCAGGGATTCAACATTCTTGAGGTCGCGGAGAAACATAAACCTGGAAAGGTAACTGATACGGAAGAAGTATGTCAGTGGGCATCTGAGTTTATTGCTACTTATGATCCTTCTTATGTAAAAGTTGATGCAATTTATAATCCTGGTGTTTTTGACACGCTCAAGAGGATGTGGGGCAATCGAATTGTTGCCGTTATTGGTGGACAGAGATCAAATCAACCTGAGAGGTTTGTAAATTTACGTGCTGAAGGTTATTGGGACTTACGGGAGTTGATACCACGTCTCTACTGTGAGGAGTGGCCCGTTAGATTAGTTCGTGAGTTGGCTGATATACGTTTAAAAGACAACATGCGAAAGGACATCATTCAAATTGAGTCCAAACGGGACATGGCTAATCGTGCCATGAGTTCTCCTGACTTTGCAGACGCTCTTATGTATGCGTATTTAAGTCCTGAATCTTGTCTTGGTGAGATGATAGCACAACCTTTTAGTTTCGCTGAATTGGTAGACATTATAAATATGTCTCAGAATAAAGAAGGCTCTTATTGGGCACCTGATCGGCAAGAGGCTCTTACCGGAAGTCGATGGAGAAGTTTAAATGGTTGATACTCAAGAACCTGAAGAAAAATATAAAGTTAGTCCTTTTGTTGAGGTCGGTAAATCTGGTGTTAAGTGGAGTTATGGTCATATTTATGACGAATTTCTCACCGTACTGCAGGGCACTCGGGGGATCAAAACTTTTCGTGAAATGTCGGATAACGATTCTATCATAGGTTCCTGTTTGTTCGCGATAAAGCAGATTCTCCGAGAGGCCCGGTGGTCAATTAAACCGGGTGACGACACGGACGCAGCTTGTAAAAAGGATGCTGAATTTGTTGAGAATGATTTGAAACGGTTGGAGCATACTTGGGCTGATTTTATTGTTGACGCTCTTTCCATGTTGATTTATGGATGGAGTTATTTTGAACAAGTCTACTACATTGAAGATGGAAAGATACACTTAAAAAAGGTCGCACAAAGAAAACAATCGTCTTTTGAAAAATGGGCTTTGGAGGATAATGGCGATTTGCTTGGTCTTTGGCAGAGATCTTCTCCAAGTTATCAATCTTTTTATATCCCCGCCGAAAAGGCGATTCATTTTAGAACTGAATTAAATAGCAATAATCCTGAGGGACGTTCAATCCTTCGTAATGCTTATCGTGCCTGGTATTTTAAGAAAAATCTTGAAGAGATTGAGGGCATCGGAGTTGAACGTGATTTAGCCGGAATCCCTCTTATTACTCCACCTCAAAATTTTGACATGTCTTCGACAGATCCTCAGAATGTTCTGGCTTTGCAATGGGCTAAAAAGATGTTATCCTCGATTCGTCGAGACGAGCAAGACGGGATCTTGGTTCCTTTCGGATGGGAATTGAGTCTTTTAAGTTCCCCTGGTAAGCGTCAATTTGATACAACAGAAATTATTAATCGTTATAATAAAGAGATGGCCGTTACTGTCCTAGCACAATTTGTTATGCTCGGTATGGAGAGGACGGGAAGTTTTGCTCTTGCGAAGGAGCAGACAAGCATGTTTTATTTATGTTTGGAAGGCTGGATGGACTCTATGTGTGCTGCTTTTAATCAGCAGGTCATCAAGAGGCTTTTCAAACTTAATAATGTTACTGATGACATGCGACCATTGCCTTACGCTGTCCATACCAACATACGAAATGTAAATCTTCGTGATTTAGCTGATTACGTTAGTAGTTTGGCAAAAGTTGATGCTTTAATTATTGATGACGATTTGCGTGTTTATTTGAAAGATGTTGCACGATTAGAAGTCTTCAAGGAAACTTCAAACAAAGAAAAAATTACGAAGGAGAAAGACGATGGCGACGAAGAAAGTTAAATCGGGCAAGAAAGCTGCAATCTTGTCATTAAGTGGTGTCGTAGGTTACGAAATAGTGCCTGATACTGTAAGGGAAAGTCTCGATTCTTTTAAAGGGGCTGACGTTGAGGTTCAGATTTCAACGCCTGGTGGTTTTATCAGTGACGGACTCGAGATTTATAACCTTTTAGATCGATATAGTGGTCATATCACTGTTCGATTGATGGGTGTTGTTGCATCTATGGGAACGTACATAGCGATGGTGGGTGATGAAATTATTGCCCAAGACAATGCTGTGTTCATGATTCATAACGCCATAGGGGGTGCTTATGGGAATCATCTCATCATGCGAAAGGTTGCAGCCGTTCTGGAGGGGCTCTCAAGTCTCCTTTCAAAGAAGTATGTTGATCAGACTCAGAGGTCCGATTTCGAGATTCGAAATTTCATGGATCAGGATAGCTTTTTTTACGGTGACGACATCTTAAAGTATGGTTTTGTCGATAGCATGGAAGCAACGGGGAAAGCTGCCGATAAAGACACGGACGTTTCAGAAGCTCGTGCTTTGGTTGAACTTTGCAATAGTAAGATGCTCGGTTCCGAGCTTTATATGGAAAATACTTTGAAGGCGGCGGCTTTCTTTGATATTGATGCTTCAGAAAATAAAATCATGAAAGACGAGGGAGGTGATAATAAACAGGATGAGGTGGTGTTTGCATTTTTAACTTGCGATACTTGCGGTTATACGGAAGACTTTATGGCTGATCTGCTTGGGACAGACTGTCCGAAGTGTGCCGGAAAATTGCTTGGATCAAATATTAAACGCGTGGAGGTAAATGGTATGAAAACGTTAAAGGAGATCTTGGCGATACAGGATTCCGCGGAGAGAGGTACCGCTCTTGCCGACTATTTTAAAGACTTGCTGGACGGCCCTGAGAAAGCCTCTTTGGTAGCCTTCTTTTCCGAGATGAGTCCGGAAGATTCCGGCTTAGCAAAAGTGGTGGATTCCCTTCAACTGGAGCTCAAGGGTCTTACGGATCAGATGGTCGAAACAAAGGCTGAACTTTCAACGGAACGCGATACCCGTAGAAAGATGGAAGTTACGAAGCAGCTTACCGATATGAAAGCGGTAGGCGACCTCAGTGACATGGCTGATATGGTTGTTTCCTCGGAGAAGACCGATCCGGAAACGGCTAAAAAACTCTTAAAGATGTATGCAGACAATGCTGCGGCTTTACAGAATAGCGGCCTGTTCAAGGAAGCGGGTAACACTGGTGAGGGTGACCCCAAAGGCACGTCTTATGAGAAGCTCAAGGTTCTTGTTGACGCGAGGGTTGAGGAAACAAAAATGGCTCCCTCCAAGGCATGGAAGGCGATAATCAAGGAAAATGGTGAATTATACGCTGCCTACCTGAAAGAGAGGCACACATAAAAACGATGTAAATATTTTCATGCATCGTATATAACGCTTTAACTCTCTATGGAGAAGGAGGACGTGTTATGACAGAGTTTAGAATTTTTGACCTGCCTATTCAGGTGGCTGCAGATTATTACACCACGAGTAAGCAGTATTATGCAATGAAGATGAATTCCGACGGTTACGCCGAGCTTGCGGGCGCGGCACCGGAGGCTCTCATCGGTGTTTTGCAGAATAAACCCAAGCAGTATGAGGCCGGCGCCATCAGAAATATCGGCGTCACAAAGATTGTTGCTGGTGGAACGTTTGATGCCGGTGATAAAATAACGTCAGATTCCGCGAGTAAGGCGGTTGAGGCTGCAGCTGGAGAGAAATATTTCGGCGTGGCTCGTGAAGCTGGCGTGACAGGTCGTGTCGTAAGTGTTATCATGGAGTTCGGGCACGTAGCAGTTTAACAAGTAAGATTTAACATTTTCACTTGATTCCACGATGGAGGTGAATCTATGGCACAACCAACAGGACGAGATTTACATGTGGATAAACTTCTGAGTGACTTGAGTATCGGCTATCTTAATGAGCCGAGTGCTTATATCGCTGATAGAGTTTTCCCCGTGGTTACAGTCAACAAGCAGACAGACAAGTATGCAATCTACCGAAAGGGAGACTGGTTCCGTGATGAAGCGGAAAAACGAGCTCCTCTTACGGAGAGTGCCGGTGGCGGTTATGAATTGAAAGATCCTGGGACATTCGTCTGTGACGAGTGGGCATTCCATAAGGATATCCCCGATGAAGATAACGACAACGCTGATGAGGTGTTCAACAACGAAGAGGACGCAACTCAGTTCGTTACTGAGAAGTTGAAGCTTCGTAGAGAACGCATCTGGGCGACCAAATATTTCAGCACCGGAATCTGGGATACCGATCTCGAAGGTCAGACAGATACTCCTGGTACAAATGAATTCCTTTGCTGGGATGATGATGATTCTACACCGATAAGCGACATTGAAGATGCAAAAGCGCTTGTACAAAGTGGCATTGGAATGATGCCTAATACGCTCGTCGTTGCAAGTCGTGTACATCAGACGTTGAAGAATCACGCTGACGTTGTAGATCGTTTTAAGTACACACAGGCTGGCGTTATTACGGAAGACCTCTTAGCTCGTGTCTTTGAGATTGACCGTTACCTTATCGGATCGGCTCTTTATGCGACGAATCCTGAGAACATTACGGCATCAACAAATGATGATCTCAGTTTCATTCTGACGCAGTATGATGCCCTTCTTATTTATTCGGCACCTCGGCCTTCAAAGAAACGACCTTCCGGTGGATATACATTCCGTTGGAAGAGGCCTACAATGAATGGTACATCCGGTGACCGTCTCGAGGCCACGATTCGACGTTATCGTCTTGAAAAAGTCGGTGGTAGCCGTGTCGAGGGTTCGATCTATGAGGATATCAAACTTGTTGGCTCGGCATGTGGCGTTTATTTCCATAATGCCATCGCTGCAGGGCGCACAATAGAATCATAAACTCACCGTGTTGAAGTTACAAGGTTTACAGAAAGGGGTGGCTCGAATCGGCCTTTTGGGTCATTCCTTTCTGAAGGAGTTTGGTTATGTCGGGAACTTTTACATACGATGTTGACGCTTTAGACACAGAACTTTATCGAATTCGTTTGGCTTTGGGCGATACCGATTCTGATGACCCTCTTCTTTACGATGAAGAGATTACACAGATTCAGTCTGAAGAATCCGCGTATTCTACTCGTGTCGCTAAGTGCTGTCGCTCTATTTGTGCAAAATTAGCTCGTGATACGCGAGTTAAATTCGGAGAGTTCTCTGAGGACGGGGCTTCTATTTATCAACATTATATAGCCTTAGCTGAAAGGTATGAAAGCGCATTTCAAGCGTCGTACATCTGGTCAAGTTCCATCACAGTTTCTGACAAAGAAACTTATACCGAAAATACAGACCTTGTTCAACCTAAGTTTAAGAAGGGTATGCAGGACGTTACATGAGACCTATAAAGCGATATTTGAAAAATTCTGTTGATATTGTTTCTGTGACAATGACAAAAGGTGTTCGATCTACGGATACGACGGAAGGTGTTTCTGCATACGTCACATCGACTATAAAAGTTGATCGTTCTGCGGGTGCTGGGGGTGATATTTACGAGAGAAAGGATTTAATCTTTTTTGCGGGTGACGTAACCATTGAAGAAAAAGACGAGATCATTGTTGGTTCTGTCACACGCAAGATTGATTATATTAGGATTTGGAAGTCATTGCATAACGTGATTCATCATAAAGAAGTGGTTCTGATATGAAATTAACTTGTGAATTTGATCTTAAGACATTTAATACGGGGCTTTTCCGCATCGCTTCCACAGTTCCTGGTGCAGCCTTGTCTGGGATGAATGATGCTATGGCTGAATTTAAAGACGACTGTCTAACGAAGCCTCCCATGTGTCCCATTGAAGAAGGTGACTTGAGAGAGGCCCATGAAATTTCTGTGAGAAGGGTCGGTAATGCTATTGAGGGCAAATTAACGGTTGATCTTCCTTATGCGGCTTCAATCCATGAAGGAATTAGTCGATGGGGCACTCCTTATCATTACAAAACATCTGGAACTGGCGCAAAGTGGGTGCAGTCTAAACAGATACGTTATCGGGCATCTTACATCAGGCGAATGCGAATTGGTATTATGCGCGCTTTTAAAAGGTGGTTTAAGTGATTCTTGAAGATCTTTGTGACTACATCGAAGCCGAAACAGCTTTGGTTTATGATTCGACACTTCTTATCGGTGCTCTTGAGTCTAAGATCAAAGGTTCCTGTGTTGTCGTGCAGGAATTTGCTGGTGGATTTGAGAATTGGTCAGGTATGATACAACATCCTATTATGGTACAGGCACAGGATTTAACGTACCTCCTCGCGAAGACGTTAATTTATACCGTTTATGATCTACTTCAAAATAAAGCGGGTTTCGATGATACAGCACTTTCTGACGTTCTCTTTTGTGAAGTGCTTAATCGACCTTTTCCTTTAGGTCAGTCTCCTGCGGGTTTATTTCTTTTCAGTACGAATTTTCTTTTAAGGATGAAATAATGAGCACTCCTGTTTTTACGTCTAAATCACGACGAACCGTGAAAACGCCCGAGGTTAAAATCGTCTATCGAGAAGTTCCTCCATCGCCTGTCATTGGAGCGTCTCCTGAAAACGCGGTAGTGATTAGGAAATCTGTGATCGCATGGATTGGACATGACTTTCCTAGAGGTGACGCTTACGGTTTTACGAATATTGACATCTCTAAACAAGATATAAGTGTTCTTGTCAATGTCAGTCTCCTTTGTGTGATGAATACTTTTTATTCTAATAAAGTGTCTTCGATAATTAATTTTGCTTTTGAGTACGGTGTACCTATTCTTTGGATCAATAAAGAATATCCACCTAAGGATAAGATTTGGTTTTTTAAAGACTACGCAAAATCTATTTCGTGGGAATTGATATGTCAGATAGCAAAGTAGCCATTCAGTTTTCTAACTGCCTCGGGAATTTCATACAGATGACTGCCGCTTTAAAACTCTTAAAGCAAGATGGTCCTGTTGATCTTATCACGGAGGATTTTGTTTTGGACCGTTATCCTTCTTTGAAGTTCCTTGCAGAGAAGTTTTTTGATGGCATTCACGTGGGAGAAGCTCCGGCTGGCCTTTATGAAACGATTTATACATCGGTCTGGTCACGGCCTGGGTGGATGCCTAAAGTTGCTTGTGATTGGCGTGATGGAATTCATGAAGTCTCTGTTTATCTCGAGATGATCAATCGTCGTTTGAGTGACTTCGATGGATTTTTGTCCGACGTGGCTGATGGACCTATTTTATCTTGTGAGAATACCAGCATAGCTCTATCGAATGCTTCGATAAAACATGGCTCTCGTCGTGGTGCCAAATTGGGTTGGGCTGGATTTCCCGAATTATCACGGATTCTTAGTAGCATGGGTTTCGATGTAGTCTTGTTGGGTCAAGGTGATGAGCTTGCTGGTTGTGTTGGTACAAGTTTTGTTGATCAATTAAGTATATCTGAAACTTCCAAGGTTCTCCAACAATGTGATCTCCTTGTTACTACCGATTCTGGTTTGATGCATGTAGCTGATTCCTTAGGTGTGCCGATGGTACTTTTAATGGGGCCATCACCTTTAACGAAGAGTTGTCCTCTGGTTTCGCGATACGAAGTTGCACGTAAATTCATTTCTTGTGCACCTTGCTTTCAGACAATGATGTGGAATTCCTGTGAAAAGTCTATTTGCATGGAGATACCTGTTGAAGATGTTTTAAAAAAGATTTTCAAGTTTAATCTGAGAAAACCTCAATTTAAAAAGCCCATACCTTTTGCTTATACGGAAAAACGTGAAGATTCCTCCGGCGAACGTTTCAAGATTGTGATTCCTTATTATGAAGGTTGTGATCGTGTCGAAATCGCAAAAAAGACGTGGCTTTATCCTGAAGTTGTTTTTGCTCTTTCTGATGAAGGCTTAAAAATACCTGAAGAGCATTTTTATGAATTTAGTAATGGGTTAGATTTGGATTTGAGTGATCGAAAAAAACCTTTACTTAATCCCATAATGCGTGAATTGTTACGTTTGTATCCTGATAACGAATATTACGGTTTTTTCAATTCTGATATTATTCTTCCTTATGGTGTGAATTTGAAGCGTTTACTTCCTGAAAAAGGAAAAGTTGCCGCCATTCATCATCGACTTGATCTTTATCCGAATGGTACTTCTCGACGCTACGTGGGTAAAGATGGTTTTATCATGACGAAAGGTCTCTGGGAAACTTTTTTAAAGGAATTTCCTACAGTCATCCTTGGTGCAGGTGGATGGGACGGTGGTTTGTTTTATTGGCTCTGGGGTAAATACGGTGAAAAATATGTCGATCTTCGTTTTGATGAAATTCAACATACCGCACATCAAAAAGGCTGGGCGAGTGCGGACAAAGACACATACTACAATCGTATTCAAGTAAAACCCTTTCGTTTTCCTGTAGATTGGGATACTCTTGGTGCGCATCATGCGAATATTAAGTGCTCACGTAATGTTGTAAAGACGCTTGGCATTGTGCAACCTTTACGTTTAGGTGATATTTTTATAATCTTGCCAATTGCAAAATGGTATTTTGATAGAGGCTACGAAATACATTGGCCTATTGGTTCGGAATACATGTGGATTCAAGATTACGTTAATTATGTTAAATTTTTCGACGTAGGCGTTGTAAGTTCGCAGGTTAACTATAAAAATGCACATGAAAAACTTCAGGGCATGGTCGATAGCATTCTTGACCTTGGCATGGGTATCGGTTTAAAGGTTGACACGGAAACGCCTTTTGATCTTTGGAAGTATCAGAAAGCAAAAGTGCCTTTTTCAGAGAGACAGAATCTTGTTATAAATAGGAATTATTCGAAAGAGGCGTCTCTTAAGAAACATTTAAAACTTCCTGTATCTTATACAATTATGCATTCTCATGGTAATGGTGTAAAAAGTTATGATTTTAAGGTTAACGGAGTCGAAGTTAAACCGATCCCCGGTTATACTCTTCTTGATTGGATCGGTGTTTTTGCGGACGCTAAGGATTTTTATTGTATAGATAGTTCTATCGCTAATGTGTTAGAGGGTTTGCAAATTGGTCGGAATCATCGGACGCTTAAATTTAACGATAACATAAAAAACGGATTCAATAGGGTGAGTATGAGCAATGACTGGGTTAATGTCGAACGTCTTCCTGTACATTTTTTCACGCTTGTTTGGAATGGGATGCCTTTTATCAAGTATCATCTCGATGTTTTGGAGAAACTCTCTTTTGATTGGCACTGGCACATCATCGAAGGTCCTGCACAACATGGTCAAGATCAGGGTTCTCGTGGACACGCAGCACGGGGTGGTTTTGTTCCCGAGGTGTCTGATGACGGAACAATCGCATATTTGAAGACTTTAGCTCAACATCCGAAAGTCACTGTATATCTTCGACAGGACTGGAAAGGTAAAGTCGATATGGCTAATGCTCCTTTAAAGAACATCAAAGAATCTTGTGTCCTTTGGCAGTTAGATTCTGATGAACTTTATGACAGGGAACTTTTCGAGAAAGCCTATCGAATTTTTATGTTGCATCCGGAAAAGAACATCGGTGTCGTTGGTATGCATCAGTTTGTTGGCCCCCATAAATATGTGCCTCTTCCTCAAAAAAAGGAAAAGTCTATTGATACTTGGGGTACGCATAAGTATCCACGACTTTTCAGATACGTCTCTGGTCTCAAGTGGACATCACATGCACCGCCAACGCTATCTTTTGAAAAAGAACGTCGTTTTGACATGGACATTTTATTCCATCATTATTCGTACACGCTTAAAAAACAAGTCGATTTTAAGGGATCTTATTACGGCTATAAAGACTTTTTCGACTCTTGGAAGTCTCTTCAAAGAACACAAGGTTTGGTCATGCTAGGAGATTATTTTCCTTGGTTAAAAGGTAGTAACGTTATTGCGGATGATTGGAATAAAGCAACATTCTATAATTTCGACATCATTTAAAGAAAGGAAGACTTTTGCTTAATCATATTGGAAATATCGAAGAGGTTTTTGAAGGGTACGCTACGAAACCGGGTGTCCGTTTAAATGGTGCATCTGGTGGTGTGATAACAGGTGCTCTTCGTGGTCTTTTGAAACTTGGTCTCATCGACGGTGCCGTTGTAAATGTACCTGATCCGGAGAAACCTGGTTGTGGAAAAAGTATCTTTGCACAAACAGAAGAAGATATTTTCCGTAGTGCAAAATCCATCTATTGTATGACGGAGATAAAGTCTGGTTTAAAAGACGCCTTTTCTAATGGACACACTAGAATAGCTGTTGTGGGTTTACCCTGTCAGATTTCTTCTTTGGAGAAAGATGAACGAATTGTGGCAACTTTCGGTTTGATGTGTGGTCATAATGTTACCGTTGATTATATACAACATGTTCTAGAGGCCCTTCATATTGATTATGGAAGTGTTGCTAAGGTTGATTATAGAGGAAGTGGCTGGTTTCCTTTTAACTGTCGTATCCAAATGAAAAATGGGACACTTTATGAGATTCCTTGGAGCACGTCGCATTTTAAAACCTTATGGCAAACAAATTATGCTTGTCCAAAAATGTGTTTCGATTGTTCTGATTTTGCTGCTGAATCTGCCGACATCGCCTGTTGTGATGCATGGCTTGACGAGCATAAAGGCAATGCCGATGGAATTTCTATTGTTTTGTCCCATACAAAAAAGGGTACATCCTTAATAGAAACTCTTAGAAACGCTGATTTCTTGACGCTTCAAGAAGCTCCAGTTTCTGTGATACTTCGAGCGCAAGCAGCACAAATAAGAAGGAAGATGAATCGACCGGGCATTACAATAACAAATATTGTGGATTCTTCCCTACTAAGTTCACATTTAGAATCTTCTGTAGGACGATCTGTTGTCTTAGACACTATGGAGAAAGGATCTTCTTTACGATGAGAATTTTATTTTGTGGTCCGGGATATGGTGCAGGAAATATTGGCGACGACGCTATTTTAGCTGGAGCTTTGCGTATAGCTCGTGGGCATCTGCCTAAAGATACGAAGTACGGTGCTATCGTTTATACGGAGTATTTTGATGCGAAACGATCTGATACTGATGTTGTTTTTCTCTATCCTGGTGATATTGTTCCTGCTTTTGAATGGGCGACT
>Ga0208769_1000965_pt1 | contig 13231 bp, 12 predicted proteins | sample AntAceMetag02UKC_FD_184768 | JGI IMG/M metagenome (GOLD analysis project Ga0208769, IMG submission 184768) | Saline lake microbial communities from Ace Lake, Antarctica- Antarctic Ace Lake Metagenome 02UKC (SPAdes) (version 2) | ecosystem: Environmental > Aquatic > Non-marine Saline and Alkaline...
AGAATTTGGAAAAGAAGAAGGAAGCAACACTCCTGGTGTAAGAATGTTTATGGAAAAGGTAAAGAGGTTGTTTAAATAATGCCCACATACGAATACAAATGCAAGAAATGCAAAAAGACATTTGAAATCTTACAAAGTATTAAAGCAAAACCAATAAAGAAATGCCCTAAATGTAAGTCTGCAGTAGAAAGAGTACTTAGCACCGGCGGCGGATTCCTACTTAAGGGTTCTGGGTTTTATGCAACAGATTATCGCAGCAAAAGCTATAAAGAAAAACAGAAGAAAGAACAAAAACCCACTTGCCCCAAAACAAGCAAAAAAGCAGATTGTTCTAAGTGTCAGGAGAAATAGCACATGGCAAAAATAAAACCATTTCATGGAGTAAGATTTAATAAAAAGAGCGTCGGAAGCTTATCCAAAGTTGTATGCCCGCCATATGATGTAATAAACAAACAACAGCGCAAAAATTATCTGAGCAAATCAGATTATAATGTGGTGTCACTCGTATTGCCTAAAGGCGGGAACAAACCAGCAGGTTATGAAAATTCCAAAAAGCTGCTTAATAAATGGCTTAATTCGGGCGTATTAATTCATGATGAGAAGCCTTGTGTTTATGTTTATATCCAAAAATATAAAGTTGGTAAAACTACAAAATCCAGAATGGGTTTTATGGCGCTTTTGGAATTACAAGATGGTAAAAAAAGAAAAGTGCTTCCTCACGAGAAGATATTTGATAAATTTAAGTTTGAAAGATCCAGACTTATGAGGACTACTCAGTCACACCTAAGCCCTATATTCACTGTTTTTAAAGATAAAGGAAAAAAAGTTGATAAACTACTTTCATCAGCAATAAAAGGAAAAAAGCCCATAGCAAATATAGATACAAAAGATGTGGAAGAAAAACTCTGGAACATTTCAGATGATAAGATTATTCATAGTTTAGAGCACCTTATAAAAAATGAAGAGTTATTTATAGCTGATGGGCATCATCGTTTTGAGGCGTCTTTATATACAAGGGATTATTTAAGAGTCCAACAGCGCTCAGGAAAAACAAAGATGCCATATGATTATACAATGGTCTATTTCCTAAGCATGCAGAATAAGGGCATGGTAATATTACCAACGCACAGGACAATTAAATATCTGCCAAAAGGATTTTCAAAAGAATTACTGCTTAAAAAGCTATCTAAGCATTTTTCAGTATCATTGGCAAAAAACAAACAAGAGCTGCTTAAGAAAATGGAGGCAGCAGATAAAAAAGCAAAGAACGCATTTGGATTTTTCTATAAAAATACCTATATATTCGCGGCTCTTAAAGATACTAAGATTATCAAGAGTATAGGGCCTACTGGCAATTGCTTAAGTTGGAAGAAGCTTGATGTAAGCATATTGCATTATTTTATACTTCCTGAGCTCCTTGGTATAAAAGAGAAGGCAGGTGCAAAGCGAAATATATATTATTACAGGGGAATACCTGAAGCTATAAAAATGGTAAAATCCAAAGACTTTAAATTAGCTATATTCCTGAACTCCACCAAAATAGAAGAGGTAGAGGCAGTGGCAAAGGCAGGCAACAAAATGCCGCATAAATCTACCTATTTTTATCCTAAACTCCTCACCGGCCTTGTAATTCATAAGTTTTAGCACCTTTTTTCTTGCCATATTAACCCTCATATGATAGTATAGCACTTCAAATTATAATTATATTAACTATATATAGGAGTTAGTTTTTAAATTGGACTGGAACAAGATAAAAGACGCTATATTAAGCGGTGATATCCCCGGTATACCCACCCTTGTTAAAGAAGCAATATCTGCTGGCGCTTCAGCCGAAGAGATCCTGGATAATGGACTTATCGCGGGAATGTCTGTGGTTGGAGAAAAATTCAAGAAAAGCGATATATTTGTGCCAGAGGTACTCATAGCTGCCAAGGCAATGCATGCAGGCTTGGATATCTTAGAGCCGCTTCTGGCAGAAAGCAATGTAAAGCCTAAGGGGAAGATAATCATAGGCACTGTAAAGGGCGATTTGCACGATATAGGTAAAAACTTAGTTGCCATGATGCTTAAAGGATCTGGCTTTTTAGTCATGGATTTAGGTATTGACGTGGAGCCTGGACGATTTGTTGAGGAAGCTATTAAAAATGCCGTTGAAATCATAGCAATGTCTTCACTTCTTACCACTTCTATGCCATCAATGAAGGCCATAATTGAGTTATTAAAAAAACAAGACCCTAACAAAAAAATCAAAACCGTTATAGGCGGAGCACCTGTAACACAAGAATATGCTAATGAAATAGAAGCAGACGGTTACGCTGATAACGCCTCCTCAGCCGTAGATAAAGTGAAGGAGCTATTGGGGTTATAACGGCTCAAACTAAAAACTGGAAACTGATTACTGACAACTGACCAAAAATGCCTATCTTCAGAAAACCAAAATATACTATTGTTAATCTAAAAAAACTCAAGCACCGGAAAAAAAAGAATATGCCCGATGGCCTCTGGACAAAATGTGAGGATTGTGGGGAAACAATATATAATAAAGCACTTGAAGAAAATCTAAGGGTTTGCCCTAAGTGTGATTATCACTTTGTAATAGGGGCATATGAAAGGTTGGAGATACTTGTTGATGAAGGGTCTTTTAATGAATTGGACGAAGGTATAACTGCTGCAGATCCCCTTAACTTTAAAGGTCCAAAAACTTATAAGGATAAACTTAAGGCAGACCAGGAAGCTACTGGCTTAAATGATGCTGTAATATACGGCACTGGAAAAATAAATAATAAAAATATTCTCTTAGTGATTACAGATTCAAGGTTTATTATGGGCTCTATGGGATCTGTAGTCGGAGAGAAAATAACCCGGGCCATTGAACTTGCTATTGAAAAGAAATACCCGATTATTATTGTATCTGGTTCAGGTGGAGGAGCGCGGATGTATGAAGGAATGTTTTCCTTAATGCAAATGGCCAAGACCTCTGCGGCACTTTCAAAATTGAATAAAAGCGGAGGGCTTTTTATATCTGTGCTTACGCACCCCACCATGGCAGGCGTAATGGCAAGTTTTGCTTCTCTTGGAGATATTATAATAGCGGAGCCAAAGGCCTTAATCGGTTTTACAGGCCCCAGAGTTATTGAGCAGACTATAAGGCAGAAACTCCCGGATAATTTTCAGACTTCTGAATTTCTACTTGAGCATGGTCATATAGATATAATTGTTAACAGGAATCAGATGAAAGAAAAATTATCCAAACTGTTGAAATATTTAACATAAAAAACAAACAAAGAGTTAATAAACAATGGCACAAGTCAGTTTAAAAAACGTTAGTAAAAAGTTTCCACCCAATATTTTTGCGGTAAAGGATATTAATCTTGGGGTTGAGAATAAAGAATTTCTAGTGTTAGTAGGGCCTTCAGGATGCGGAAAATCCACTACCTTAAGAATGATAGCAGGTTTAGAAGAGCCCACTTCAGGTGAGATTTACATAGGGGACAGGTTGGTGAATGACGTTCCAGTAAGGGATAGGAACATAGCAATGGTATTTCAGAATTATGCGCTTTACCCACATATGACTGTATATGAGAACATGGCTTTTGGGCTTAAGCTTCGCAAGACACCAAAATCTGAAATAGATCAAAGGGTGAAAGACGCAGCTGGGATTCTAAATATTACTAAACATTTAAATAAACGCCCCAAGGTATTATCAGGCGGCGAGCGCCAGAGAGTTGCTGTAGGTAGAGCGATAGTGCGCAAGCCCATTGTATTTCTATTTGATGAACCTTTGAGTAATCTGGATGCTAAGCTACGTGTTCAAATGAGGACAGAGATTAACAAGCTTCACACCAGGTTGCAGACCACAATGATATATGTAACGCATGATCAGGTAGAAGCTATGACAATGGGTACCAGAATAGTGGTTATGAAAGAAGGCATAATACAGCAAATAGATGATCCAATTACACTTTACGATAAACCTGTGAACAAATTTATTGCAGGTTTTATAGGTTCTCCGCCTATGAATTTTATGAATGGCCAAATGATAAAGAAAGATGATAAATTCTATTTTAATGAAGGCAATTTCTCTGTAAGGGTAATTAATGAGATGCGAGAGAAGCTTACACCCTGCATTGATAAGGATATTACTTTTGGCATAAGGCCGGAAGACGTGTATGATAGATTATTTGTCCCGGATGCGCCAGAAGAGAATGTCGTTACTGCTACATGTGAAGTGTATGAGCCTATGGGGGCTGAGGCCTTCTTATATCTTAATAGCGGCAAGCATACTTTTATAGCTCGCGTAGGAGGTCATGCAAAACCTACAGTAAACCAAGATCTTGAGCTCGTGTTTGATATGAGCAAAGCACATTTCTTTGATGCTAAAACCGAAAAAACCATTGTATAATCATTACTTTTATGTTTTCCCAAACATATAGAATTATCTGTATAATTGTATCTGTGGCAGTATTTTTAATTGCTGTGGGGATCTTTGTTTTTGGTTTTTCAAAGATAGGCACAGATCCGGACTTTCTTAAAGAATTTGCTCTGTATGGTTTCATACTTTTAAATTTAGGGCTGCTTCTTATGTGGCAGGGTTTAGGCCGTCCTGGTGGATTGGTATTTTTTGCCGTTTCTGTCCCATTGGTTATGCTAGCATCTTTAGGTGCAAAATCTTTGATATATAATTTTCAAATAATAATAATGGCTGGCATAACTATCGCATCCTATGTATTTTATAAAAGAACCAGCAGAGTTTTAAATGAGAATGTTAAAGAAGAAGACAACCTGCAGGAAGAAACAAATATCTTAAACGATAACATGAAAAAAAACATTGGCCTTATTCTGTCGCTCTCTAATAAGCTTGATAGATATAGCAAGCTTAAAGACCTTGGCGAAGCATTTAATGCAAAACTTTCTTTAGATGATATTTATCAGCTTACGGTAGATAGGGCTTGTGAAATAATTGGAAAAACAAATGAGGCAAAACTATTTCTGGTAAGCGAAAACGCCCAAGAACTTCTTCTGTGTTCCTGGTACCCAAAAGAAAAAGACCAAGACGCGACTTCTGAGAAAGCGGATACATTTGATAGATGGGTTTTTAACAAAGCACAGCCTTTGCAAATATCTGACATTACCAAAGATTTTCGCTTTGATTATCAGCAGAATAAAAATGTGCCTGAGATTAGATCTTTGATAATAGTTCCTTTGGTTATTCAGCGGCGTGGGAGAGGAATACTTCGCCTTAGTAGTGAAAAAGAGGGAGCTTATACAGAAGACGACTTAAGACTATTGGATTTTATATCGAATTTAGCCGCTTCCGCGATAAATAATGCCCGCCTTTATATAAGAACGCAGGAATTGGCTATAAGAGACAGCCTTACTGGTTTATATGTACATCGTTATTTTAAGGAAAGGTTAGCTGAGGAAATTAGCCGATGTGAGAAAAACAAAACCACACTTTCTATTCTTATGTTTGATGTAGATCATTTTAAAGATTATAACGATAAATATGGCCATGCTGCAGGAGATAAAGCCTTAAAGGGTATAGCCGATATTATGCAAGCACAAGATGCAGCCAAAGCTAGTATATTGGCTCGTTATGGTGGAGAAGAATTTGTAGCCTTGCTCCCAGGGATAGAGAAAGACCGAGCCATATCCGCAACAGAGTGTATAAGAGAGAAAATAGAATCTACACCCTTTGTTCTGAGGCGCCGGAAAACAAACATTACAGTTTCTGCTGGAGTAGCGTCATTTCCAGATGATGCTTCTTCCGGAGAAGGGCTGCTTGAGAAAGTGGATTTTCTGCTTTATAAAGCAAAAAAAGAAGGACGCAATAAAATATGCAGCAATTAGCGTTATTAGTATCCGTTGCTTTCATTTATACAGTGTCTTTACTTCTTGCCGGGCACACAAAGGATTATTATTTTGTTTTTAATCTCTGCGCTATCCCCATTGTGGTAAGTGGATATTTTTCTAAAAAGTTTGGTACATTATTGCTTACGGCATTTTGCTGCATATTAGGTTTGACCTTAATACCTGGTGGTGCGCCTGTGGCAAGTGTATTAGGAGGCATTTTTTTATTTTTGGGGTGTGCTTTAATAGCAACCATAATAGATAAAAGTTTCTTTAAGCTGAGAGAACATAGCCAGGATGGACTTAAGTCTTCAGGTGAGAAGTTTGCTGCCTCACAATTAAAGGCGCAGGAGATAAATAATTCCAAACTCCGGCTTGAAAATAAAACTTCTGAAATAATAAAGCTCTACCACTCCGCAAAAAAAATGGGTTCTTGTTTTGCTTTTGCTGACCTTCTGCGTACGCTGCGGGATGCTATAACAGAGTCCTTTAAATTTAAAAGATGTAAATTAATCACTCTTTATGAATTAGATGGTGTAATAAAAATAGATAAGATCCATCATATAGGAGCTGGTAAGATAGAACAGGCCCAGGGCACAGGCTATGAAGAGGGCCTACTTAAGGTTATGCTTCGCAAAAAACAAATGCTCATGATAAATATTGGAAAAGAAAAACCTGATGTTGAAGAATTTATTTTTCCTGAAAAATTAACTACTTTTATAGCTGCGCCTATAATTGCTGGAGACAGAACTAACGCGATTTTGGCAGTAGAAGATATGGACCTGCAGCAGCATGAAAAATTTGCGGTAGTGGTAAATCAGTTTTCCATGGCATTGGAACGTATTAGATTATATGAGTTGGTTCAGGAGTTAGCTATTACAGATGGCTTAACAGGTGTGTTTGTCAGAAGACACCTACTTGAGCGTTTAAATGAAGAACTAATTAGGGCAGAGCAGTTTAATGCAAGAGTTTCAACATTAATGATAGATGTGGATGATTTTAAGGAATATAATGATAAATATGGCCATTTAAAAGGCGATATATTACTCAAAAAAATAGCATCTGCGCTAAAGGAAAATATTCGCGACATAGATATTATTGGCAGATATGGTGGGGAGGAATTTTGTATAGTCCTTACTGATACAGATTCAGAAGGAGCGGAATTTCTTGGAGACAGGCTTAGGCAGAGTGTGGAGGCTCTTAAGGCAACAATAAGCATAGGAGTTTCTACATATCCAGAAAACGCTAAAGAAAGCTCTCATTTATTAGAGAAAGCAGATAAAATGTTATATAAAGCAAAAGGGGCCGGTAAAAACAGGGTGTGTGTATATGAGAAAAAATAAATATGCCATAGGTATTGATGTAGGTGCTACTGTAATAAAAGTCGGGTTAGTTAAAGCTAATGGCAAAATTGTTTCTAAAAATTCATTTTCCACAAAAAGAGCCATTGCAAAGAATGATCTTATTGAAGAAATAATTAAACAAATAAAGCAGTTAAAACAAAAGAACAGTTTATCTAACAAAGACCTGGTAGGTGTTGGTATAGGATTTCCCGGATGCGTGGATTACGCAAAAGGTATTGTACATGATTTAACGAACATAAAAGGATGGAAGAATGTCCCTCTTAAGAAAATATTACAAAAGAGACTAGGCCTTTTGGTATCTGTTGATAATGATGTAAATGCATTTGCTCAAGGACAACTTATCTGGGGCGTGGCTCGCAAAATTAAAAATGCCATATGTGTCACCCTTGGTTCAGGAGTAGGCGGAGGGCTTATAATAAATGGCGCGATTTATCGCGGCAGTAATTATTCCGCAGGTGAAGTAGGGCATATATGTATAGACATCGATGGGCCCAGGTGTGGTTGCGGCAGTAACGGGTGCCTTGAGGCGTTTGTTGGTAATACATACATCATAAAAAGGTGTATAGAAAAAATAAAAAAAGGCGAAAAAACAATACTGGTGAGCATGGTAGGTGGGAAACTATCTAAGATAAAACCTGATCTTATGCATAAGGCAGCAAAAAAAGGCGATAGATTTTCAATAAACGCCTGGAAAGATTTGGGCACTTATTTAGGAGTTGGTTTAAGCGGGTTGGTTAATGTTCTTAATCCAGAAAAGATAATTATAGGTGGTGGTGTATCAAAAGCAGGAAAATTTATTTTTGAGCCTTTAAAAAAGGAGCTTATTAGAAGGACTATGAAACAGCATCTTAAAATATTAAAAATAGTAAAAGCTGATTTTGCGGATGAAGCAGGGGTAGTGGGTGCCGCCTCGCTGGCAATGAAGGTAAAGAGATGAATAGCAAAAAACTCAAGCATTGTTTCACAACACTTTTCGTTTTTTGCCTTATTGGTGTTACAGTGGGTTTAGGGGATGCTATGGCGGATGAGATTGATGAGCCGATTGTGTGTAATGGGGATGAGATAGAGTATTTTGAAGATGAGAAAAAGGTGGTGGGCACAGGGAATGTTATTATAGAGTATAAGGACACAACTCTTACATGTGATAAGATTATTGTATGGACTGAAACTAAAGAAGCACAGGCAGAAGGAAATGTTAGAATAGTTGAAGGAGACAATTTTTTCGCAGGTGATTCAATGACATATAATTTTGAAAAGGAATCAGGCACAGTTGTTAATTTTACTGGATATACTGAGCCATGGTATAGCAGAGGTGAGTCTGCAGAAAGAACAGGCCCAGACGAACTTATTGTTACTAATGGTTATGTTACATCTTGTGATATTGAAAAAGAGGGGGGCCTACCTCATTATAAGATATCAGGCAGGAAAGTGTTAGTGTATCCAAATGTAAAAGTAGTCATAAAAGATGCAACTATGTGGCTTGGCCGCGTGCCAGTATTATGGATACCGGTTTACAGCCATCCATTAGATGAAGACCGCCCACGTGTTACTGTTATACCGGGCAAAAATAATGATTGGGGCGCTTTTCTTTTAACATCATGGCGTTATAATTTAGACTCAAATCACAAAGGATGTGTGCATTTGGATTACAGAGAAAAAAAAGACTTTGCCTGGGGCATTGATCATACCTATAATACTAGCATGCTGGGTAAAGGTATATTAAAGACCTATTATATGCATGAAAGAAATCTGATGCGGGACCATATTTACACATCATCTGATAAAGGTGCCCCCACAGAAGAGGCAGAAAGGTTTATGCTGCATCTTAGGCATAAATGGCAGATATGGGATGACACTCTTGCTACTGCTGAATTATATAAAGCAAAGGATGAGGATTTCAGGAAAGATTATTTTGATAGCAGATACAATAATGAATATGAAAAGGATCCAAATCCGAGATCATATTTATTAATAACAAAGACTCAACCAATTTATAATCTTAGTATACTTACTGAAAAACGGGCAAATAGATTTGAAACAGTGCAGGAAAAATTGCCTGAGATCAAGTTGGTTATTAATAATAATAGAATAGACAGGCTTTTTAGCAGCGAGTTTGAGGACGAGCATGATGGCGCAGAATCAGAAATGACAACTTTCCAGAGCATAATGAACAGAGGTGCTTTGTATTATTCTGGTGAATTTAGCGCAGTAACCTTAAATGCAAAATATCCACGCAGTACAGACGAGAATCCTATCAGTAACGTTGATAGCAATTACAACAACCGTTATGATACATATAACAAACTCTCTTATGCTACCAAAATGAGTTTTCTTAACATTACACCCTATGCCGCTATGAGACAGACCTATTATGAGAAAGATACTGCTGAGAGCAGTTCTCATCTCGATGGGACGTTTTTTACGGGTGTTGATATAAGTACTAAATTTTACAAAATATTTTCTTTTATGGGGTCTCCGTTTGGGATGGAAATCAATAACCTAAGGCATATAATCACTCCCAGTATGGGTTATAGCTATAATCCGGCTTCTACGCAGTATGGTAGTGACATATATGGGTTTCTCGGCGGCAACAGAAACAATTCTATCAGTCTTTCGTTGGAGAATAAGTTGCAGACTAAGCGTGGCAAGGACATGGAAAGTGTTGATTTTGCCAGGCTTGGCGTTAGCACAAGCTATGATTTAGCTCAGCAAGGTAGCGGAAGAAGATTTGCAGATTATGTAGTGGAGCTAGAATTACTACCCTATGATTGGTTGTCTATTACATCTAACGCGGTTATAGATTCACACAAAAGATTTCGTCATCTATGGTTAAAGGAAACAAACACAGATTTTGTGGCATCTATTAATAAAGATTTAAAGCTTGGTATGGGCCATAGCTATGTTAATGGAGAAACGAATAATTTGCACGGAGAGCTCCAATGGCAAATAGATAAAGACTGGAAAGTAAAGGCCTATGAAAGTTATGATATAAAGCGCCTAAGGCATGATCAAAAGAAAACACATTACTTTAGGGAGCAGAGATATACAATATCACGTGATTTACATTGTTGGGAAATGGATCTGACTTATACTGTATTCAAAGAGAAGGGCGAGGAGATAATGTTGATCTTTACGCTAAAGGCACTTCCTAATATGCCGATTAGTTATGGAAGAAACTATCACGAGCCAAAGCAAGGCTTACAAACTTATGAATTACCGGAGTAGACCCCCACACCAATTTTCACAAAAGGTGATAGGCGGTATAAAAAAGTCGAATGTTGTTTTTATAAATATTAAATATAACATCACAATTTATTAAAGAGATATTTAAAATTGGTGTGGAGGGTAGACTGATATGGAAAAAATCGCAATTATAGGCACAGGCTATGTTGGTTTGGTAACAGGTACTTGTTTTGCAGAGTTAGGCAACAAGGTAATATGTGTTGATAGCGATATAGAGAAGATAAATAGTTTAATTAGTGGTGAGATCCCTATATATGAGCCTGGGCTCTCAGCCCTTGTTAAGAAAAATATAAAGAGAAAAAGGTTATTTTTCTCAAGCGAGATAAAAAAGGCAGTTAGGTTTGCCAGTATTATATTTATTGCAGTTGGCACACCATCAGACAAAAAAGGAGCAGCAGACTTATCAGCAGTAGAAAGCGTTTCAACAGAAATAGCCAGGTACATGAAATCATATAAGCTTGTTGTCGAGAAATCTACCGTACCTGTTGAGACCGGAAGGTGGGTAGAAGATACGCTTCATACCTTTAAGAAGAAAAAAGTGAAGTTTGACATAGCATCTAATCCTGAATTTTTAAGAGAAGGCTGTGCTATAAAAGATTTTATGCAACCTAATAGAATTGTTATTGGTGTCCAGACCAAAAAGGCAGAAAATATTTTAAGAAAATTATATAAACCTTTTAAGGCACCAATAGTTGTAACTGATATAAAAAGTGCAGAGATAATAAAACACGCGTCAAATTCATTTCTTTCCATGAAAATATCTTTTATTAACACTATTTCAAAAATATGTGATTTGTGCGGTGCTGACATAAAACAAGTTGCAGAAGGAATGGGCCTGGATAAAAGAATAGGCAAAGAATTTTTAAATGCTGGCATTGGTTACGGTGGGTTTTGTTTTCCAAAGGATTTAGCTGCTTTTATACATATAGCTGAAAGCCTTGGTTATAGTGCAGAGATGTTAAAAGTGATTGCAAAAGTAAACCAAGATCAGAAAAAGATTTTTATTGATAAGATAAAATCAACACTCTGGAACTTAAATAATAAAACCATAGGTATTTTAGGTATAGCATTTAAGCCAAATACAGATGATATAAGGATGGCGCCCTCACTGGATATAATAAAAATTTTGCAGAAAGAAGGCGTAAAGATTAAAGCATATGACCCAAAGGCAACGGATAAAGCAAAAAAAGTTTTAAATGGAGTAGAATTTTGCAAAGATCCGTATGAGGTAGCAAATGGGAGCGATTGTTTGGCTATTGTTACAGAGTGGGATGAATTTAAAAAAATGAATTTAAAGAAGATAAAGCGCTTGCTCAAACAACCGATCATTATTGATGGTAGAAATATATTTGAACCTGATGTAATGGTAAAACTAGGTTTTCGTTATGTTTGCATGGGAAGGAGATAGGGATTATGATAAAAGGTGTAAAAGTTAAAAAACTTAAGGTTATACCTGATGAAAGAGGCAGGCTTATGGAGATATTTCGTTGTGATGATGAAATATTTGAAAAATTCGGGCAGGTGTATATGACTACTGCTAAACCTGGAGTTGTAAAAGCATGGCATTATCATAAAATACAAACAGATAATTTTACTTGTGTAGCTGGTAAAATGCGACTTGCACTTTATGATTCCAGAGAAAACTCCCCTACATATAAAGAGGTAAATGAATTTGAAACCAGCTTAGACAATCCTCTGCTAATTCAGATTCCACCAAATGTTTATCATGGATTTAAATGCATAAGTGAGATTGAAGCAGTAGTAATAAATACAATTACAGAACCATATGATCATAAAAACCCCGATGAATGCCGCGCAGATGCATTTGATAATGATATTAATTATGACTGGAGAAAGTAATGAAAGGCGTTATTCTCGCAGGAGGTTTAGGTAAACGTCTTTACCCTCTGACATCTGTAACAAATAAGCATTTATTACCTATTTACAACAAGCCAATGGTTTATTACTCAATCCAGACTTTGGTGGATGCTGGAATAAAAGACATTATGTTGGTAACGGGGGGCAATAATTCTGGGGATTTCCTGCGTCTTCTTGGAAGCGGCAAGGAGTTTGGGTTAAAGCGTATTGAATATACCTACCAAAGAGGTGAAGGCGGAATAGCAGATGCATTGCGCTTAGCTGAAGATTTTGCAGACGGCGATAAAATTACAGTTATTTTAGGTGATAATATAATTGAAAAAAGCATAAAAAAATATATAGAACATTTTAAAAAGCAGAAAGAAGGCGCAAGGTTATTAATTAAAAAGGTTCCTGACCCTGAGCGTTTTGGGGTGGTGGAATTTTCTACTAAAGCTGGAAAGAAAAAAATATTAAAGATAACAGAAAAACCCAAAAAACCCAAAACTGATTATGTAGTTACTGGAATATATATGTATGATTCAAAGGTGTTTGATATGATAAAAACGCTTAAACCCTCCAGGAGGGGAGAGCTTGAGATTACTGATATAAATAATGCATATATAGAATCAGGCCAGATGCATTACGATATATTACCAGGGTACTGGACTGATTCTGGGACGTTCGAGTCACTACTCAGAGCGAATAACCTTGCGGCGAAAGAAGTGAAAAAATGAAAGTGCCATTGCTGGATACAAAAGCGCAGATAGCGCCAATAAGAGGCCAGATCGATAAGGCAATAAGCAAGGTTGTCTCTTCTGGCGGATTTATTTTGGGCCAAGAAGTGATGGAATTAGAAAAAGAGATTACAAAATACTGCAATGCCGGCTATGCAATAGGTGTTTCAAACGGTACAG
>Ga0208769_1000966_pt1 | contig 13222 bp, 19 predicted proteins | sample AntAceMetag02UKC_FD_184768 | JGI IMG/M metagenome (GOLD analysis project Ga0208769, IMG submission 184768) | Saline lake microbial communities from Ace Lake, Antarctica- Antarctic Ace Lake Metagenome 02UKC (SPAdes) (version 2) | ecosystem: Environmental > Aquatic > Non-marine Saline and Alkaline...
AGTACGGCACATGTAACAATCATTTTGATATCCATGTTTAGGACACCATGCCTCCCAAGCCTCCATCGCAAACTTAGGTTCATATAATATTATCTTTTCTTTACAACCACACATTGTTTTCTTTCCATGGCTTATTGCTCATACTTCTCTCCTCACAAGATACACACATTCCACTCGTATTTATCTCTATATATTTTAAATTACAACTAGATGTGTCTTTCTGATGATGTTTACAACCACGATATAAACAATCAATCTTCACTAAAGAATGCAGGTCGGATGTGACATCAATAACTATTCTATTTTTTACCATCTTCTCCTCCATCATAAAAACAATCAACGACTTTATTAGAAATAGTATGGATAATCCATGCAGTAATAATAATAGGAAGGGCTAAAGCAGGTAAAACAAGCTGAGCAAAACCACTAAGTTCTTCATTAAACATTTTTACTCCTTTCGAGAGCGTAATATATAAATCCAGCAGTAGCGATAATCCACCCATACATATCATATGTAGTACCATGCAATATAGTCAACACAGAATTGATTGCACATATAATAACCATTGTAATTGCAAATGTCATTTGATCTCCAATTCTGCCCTAACCTTTATAAGAATTAAACCCAATAGATTTTGCCCCATAATTCCTCTGCAATCCAGGCAGGCGCAATTACCCCAAATATTATCATGCCACCAATTCCCTTCTTCCAAAAATGTTAACCCCGTTGCTCTTAGTAAATCTGCAAATTGGGTATTTTGAGTAAACTTGGCTCTAACTCCATCCAACATAACTTGATATTTGATCTGTTCCCAATCGGATCTAAGTTGTACTTGCCTGCCTAATTTTTTTGCAAAACGAGGACACCCTGCTAATCTAATTTTTTCTCTTTCTTGTAAATCAGTTGTTTTCATTGCTTGAAAATAATGCTCAACAGTATCCCAAGTAACATTGTCTTTTACAAAAGGAGCAAAAGTAAAATTACTTAAGAAATAATGCTCATTATCAAAATCGTTAATTATCTCACCCATATTATTATACCTCTAAGCACAGCTGTTGTTCTCTCAATACATCACGTTGATTACACAAAATCGTTTTTATATCATCACGCATAAGATTAACTACATCAGAATTTATAACAGCTTGTTTGGCACTATTAGGATCTGCCTCAAAAGTAACCGCACAGCCAATAAACCCTCCTGTGTTAAATACCCCATTAGTAGATTCTATCTCCTCCTCTGGCTCTAAGTCAATAAGAGCCTGCTCAATATTATCAATTAGTTTTTGTAGTTTGTCATACTCTTTCAATTGTTCTGCTATTTTTGATACATACATTTTCACTCCCCCCTTGTTAAATGGTTTCTGTCCTCACTTTTCTGAGAAAATATTAGTTAAAAAATCTACAGTCTCAGAACCTTCCATACCTTGCAAATTATCACCAGTTCTTTGGGTTAAATCTGAAGCAAGTCGTTTTCTCTCACATGATATGCAAAGATATGTAATTTCCTTTCTTAGAGTTGCATCACGTATTTCCCCTAAGTATTTATTACACCCTTTGCAACGGATATACCAGCTCATTTCCCTTCCTCATTATCTATCAACAAATCTGAGAATCTCAGCAACCCTCTTTTCTGTCGTGTGATTCTCTAAAATGTTAATTCTTGCAGATTCAGACAAAGAAAACCGTAAATCAGGATCAGTTTGCAATCTATCAATACACTTACGTAAACTATCTATATCACTATAGTACAAAATTTCTTTGTTGTCAATAAATAAATCATCAACAGCATTATTCATTAAAGGGGAAATAACTGGTTTACCTGCAGCCATACTTTCAATCACCCTTCCTGATAATAACTCTGTATGATGTGGTAGATTAACCATAGCACAACTATCAATAGTATGCAAGTGATTAATCCAATTAAAATAAATACCCTGCCTAATATAATGCCAAGAATTGTAAAAAGTACTGTAGTTTTCCACTAAATAATCAGAAGTAGCAAATAGCTGTTCGAACAAATGAGGTAAACTGCTTGTATCTTCTGAAGATGGAGGATTTATATTTAAACACTGTTCTAACTTCGTAGCCCACTCACTACGTTTGCCATATAAAGTACCATAAAAAATGGCTTTGCCTGATGTTGAGTTAGGAACTCGTGCAGATCTTTCAGGAATAGAAGTAGCGCAATGCATAACAGGAATATCAAAATTAGCTATATCAACAACATTCACTACTATTGCATGTGTTAAATAAGGTAATTTCTGATTAAAATTATCTACTCGCCTTCGTGTACCTGGAGAATTGATTTCATATTCTTCAGGTGTAATGGCCATATTTTCAATGACAAAGCCAACTCTGACTGGTGCAAGTGATGCAAGCCATTCTAAAATATCTTCAGGAATTATTGAATGAACAACTTCAAACCAAACTTGATCAAACTTCCTACCCCCAACCAATTCTTTCAATTTGTGCAACCATAATTGAGTATGGTACATAACAGGAACAGTTAAATGCTTTACCTTATTATGCCCAAATCCCTCCGCCATACCAACACATACAGGGTAAGAAAGTTTCTTCGCTGAAAAAAAGCTGCTAAACTCCAAAGGCAAATATAAGATATTCATATTAAACTCCTCCAAGAAGATGTTCAAAAGCAGTGTCATACGATACTATAGGAAATACTGTATAGAGACTATCTTTCGAACAATTCAAAATTTTAATAGGGGTAAAACCATAGGCACTATAGAGATTAGTTAATGCAATTAAAGCAATAGGATTAAAATAAGTATTAGTATCACCAGCCAAAGTCTCTACTGGACCAACCTTAATTTTACCATCAATAGAACCTCTATGCCCTAAATCCTCCTGACGGTAATAGCATTCTTTAGCACCTTCTTTAAAACCACCATCAGCGCCAAATAGAACTATACTTGAGGCTTTGCCAATAATAGCCATCTGCATCAAAACAAGTAAAGAATTAGATACTATAAAATGTAAGGGGTCATTAGTAGTTGGAACTGTCCTTCCAAAAGTTAAATTAAAGAAAACAAGTTTTTTATTATAATCATCAAAAAATTGCTGTATGTCAAAACCAGTATCCAATAACAACTGAAACGTATCACGCCAGAATGAAGATATGAAGGCATTGTCTTCATCCCTATTTAGAAAGTTGATAATATCACTCATAGTCTTAGGAACGCCTTCACGACTGCTACACATAATAACAGAGAATTGTTTATTAATCTGTTGCAAAATATACGTTTCTTGTACAGTGTAACTATTTAAACCAAAATAACAAATATCAGCGTCACGAAGCTCTTCAATTCTATGTTCAAGCTCACATATAGATGGCCCTGCTGCAAGGATAGCAATAGGTCTACCAGCAACGATCTTCTGAAGTCGCGCAATTCTTTTTTCTGCATCTGGGAGGTATTTCTCTTGCTGAAAATTCATTATATTTCCTTTCTAAGAAGATGATTAAAAGTAGTATCATACGATACTTTTGTGATTGTAGTATAAAAGCTATTTTCAGAACAATTCAAGATTTTAGTAGGAGCAAAACCATAAGTTTTATAAAGATTATTTAATGCTGTTGAAGCAATTGGGTTAAAAAAAGTAAGGGTGTCTTTAAGAATATCTTTCTTTGCATCCATAATAAAATTACCTGCAGTAACCGACCTATACCCAAGATCATCCTGCCTATAAAACCATTCTGTAGAATCTTGTGGGGCACCACCATCAGCGCCAAATAGGACTATACTTGAAGCTTTAGCTATTACAGCCATTTGAATCAAGACAAGCAGAGAATTGGAAATTATAAAATGTAATGGACGCATGTTATTTGGAGCTGTTCTTTCGAAATCCAAACTGAAGAAAATGAACTTTCTGCCATACTTAATGAAAAACTGCTCCAGATCAAATTTTGGTACTAATGCAAACGTGTTTCTCCAGAAAGAAGATATAAACATATTATCTTCCTTTCTATCAAGGAAAGCAACAATATCACCCATAATATCTGCAATACCCTCACGAGCACTGCACATGATAACAGAGAATTTCTTATCGATCTTATTGAGAATAGCTGTTTCTTGTACAGTATAGTTATTCATACCAAAATAACAGATATCAACGTCACGAAGCTCTTCTATCCGTTCTTCCAATGTATATATTGATGGGCCAGTAGCAAGAATAGCCACTGGTCTTCCAGCAACTATATCTTGGAGATGTTTTACCCGCTCTTCTGCATTTGGGAGATAGTCTCTTTGTTCAAAATTCATAACTAATCCTTTTGGTATTTATAAGTACAGTTTTCAATTTTAGACAAAACCCTACTCATTTTGGCTCTACTAATTACCTTAAAATACCTCTCTCTATGTAATTGAGAAGGTAAATTAGCAGGAGTTAAATTCTCTGCACTGACTTTTTCTACTCCCTTGACAAGCAATTTACATGATTTTATAAAAACCTTGCTCCTAATATCTTGATAAGTAGCATTTTTATTAAATGTTAATGGTTCTTGAATAATTATAGGTCCAGTATCAATACTTTCATCCATAAAATGAATGGTATTCCCTATTTGTGCATTAAAATAAATAGCCCACTCAACAGCAGTACATCCTCTGAATTTTGGCAGTAACCCAGGATGATAATTCACAATGCCAATCATAGGCGCATTAAGGATAATAGGTTGCATAATATGAGGACTGCCCATATTAAGTAGAAGATCGATGTTGAGATCCTTAACAAGTTTAGCACAAGATTTAGATGAATATTGTTTAACATAGTATATTGGGATCTGCTGTCTTTCAAAATTTTCCAATGGAATCGGTGGAAATCGCCCACCAACTCTTTCTGCAAAATCTTGTTTATGCTTCTCTGTAAATTTTTCAGCGCACATTATTATGGCATCAACTTTTAAAGAACGCCCTGTCAATTCCTGAAGAATATAACCAGTAAAAGGGCAGTCTTCTTTGCTAAGTAAACCTATTCTAAGCATAAATTACACTCCAAGATATTCAAAAGCAGTATCATATGATACCTTGGTAAAAGGTGTGTACAGACTATTTTCAGAGCAATTTAAAATAGCAGTAGGGGCAAAACCATAAGCTTCGTAAAGATTAGGTAGTGTAATTGGAGCAATCGTATTACAATAATCATTAGTATGTGCAATAATAGCATCCTTTGGAGTCCTTATAAGTCCACCATTAAAAGAACTTCTATGCCCAGGATCATCCTGACGGTAAAACCATTCATCTGGATCTTTTGAAAAACCGCCATCAGCGCCAAATAGGACTATACTTTGCGTCTTACCTACTATTGCCATTTGCATTAAAACAAGTAAAGAATTAGATACTATAAAATGCAGTGGATGCTCCTTATCAGGAACTGTTGTTACAAAACCCAAACTAAAGAAAATGAATTTTTTATTATGCTTATCAAAAAGATACTGCAAATCAAAGTATTTAGGCAACAAATCAAATGTGCCTCTCCAAAACGATGATATAAACATATTATCTTCATCTCTATCTAAGAAATCGATAATGTCTTCTAGAATACCAGGAATACCTTCACGGGAACTACACATGATAGCAGAGAATTGTTTATTGATCTGTTGCAGGATATGTGTCTCTATTACTGTATAGCTATTTAAACCAAAGTAACAGATATCTATATCACGTAACTCTTCAACTCTATGTTCAAGTTCACGTATAGAAGGACCAGGAACTATAATAGCCACTGGTCTTCCTGCAATAACCTTTTGAAGATGTTTAACTCTTTCTTCTGTATGTGGTAAATACCCTTCTGCATTCCAATTCATATATGTCTTGCTCCCCTGAAACTGGTATCCCCAGCATAAGCACACGCAAAACTTTCAATTGCGTCTTTTTTCACATGATCGTAGTAATCAGTTAAAACCTCTTTATTTGCGTTAAATAACAATCGATAGAACTCACTCTCTGAAAAACTAGTGAAGTTTACTGTAAGCAACTCAACATTTTTATGCTTCTCATAGAAATCAGCAGGGCCAGATATAAGACCTTCTTTGATAGCAGTATTATAGAGCTGAGAGCCTGGGTAAGGAGTTACTGGCCGTATCACTCTAATTTGCCCATAATCATTATATTTCTTCAAAAAGGTCATTGATTTCTGCAGTGACTCTTTTGTATCCCCAATATTTCCAAAAATGATATTAAAACCAATCCTGATTTCTTCTTTTTGTGTTAGCTCTATACCTTTTACAATCTGCTCTTCAGTCAGAACTTTATTCATCTTTATAAGAGAGTGGTTATCAAACTGCTCTATCCCATAATCAATAAAGGAACAGCCTGATCTTTTAAGCATTCTAAGTATATTTTTATTAGCGATATTCAGCCTTCCTGTACACCAGTAATTAATCTTTATATTTTCTTTCAAGATTTCTTCCGCAAAAGCAGTAACTCTTTCTTCCGAGAACATAAAAAGTTCATCCCAAAACGTTATGAAAGTTATTTGATGATCTTTTATGTATTTCTTTAATTCATCAATGACTGATTCAATCGAACGGAAACGAATTCCTTTTTCTAGCCGTTGACAAAAATTGCATTTGTAATTACACCCCCTACTGGTAATCATCCACATTGCACGATCAATAGGTTTCATCTGGTATAATTTGGCATTGATGTAATACTCCATTGGTAGTGGATTATAATATGGATAAGGAATTGAATCTAAATCTTTAATCACAGATTCTCTTTCATTTACTATAATTTCATCACCATCTCTGTATGCTATACCTTTCACAGTTTTAAGTGATAATCCATTATTCAATGCAGTGATTAGATTAAAGAAAGGAATTTCACCTTCACCCATAACAACAACATCTGCTCCTGTTACATCAAGAAAAAACTTAGGTGTTGGTGTGGGCCCATGCCCACCCAAAACAACCCAGGGTCGTTGTTTAGATTTCTTTATTGCCTGACATAACTTTACTATTTTATTGTATTGAAAATAACCTGCAGTGAAACCCAAACAAACAACATCGAAATGATTACAATCTAAATAATCAGTAAGATGCTCTTCAGAGTAGTGATAGATGTCTTGAGAATAGTAATGAATAGCTGTAAAGCCTTTCTTACGTAGATATCCAGCGACATAACAAGACCCCATTGGTATAGGATTTTGCGCCCCCTCATTGTCATACATTATAAATAGTATTTTCATCAGTACCCTATACATTCCTTAATCGCTAATGCTGTTTGTAAACTGTTAACACCATCTTTAATTGTCACGATTGGTTGCTGATAATTAAAGATGCAATTAAAGAAATGCTCTATCTCTTTAACAAAAAGATCGTTGCGTTCAAAATTAAAATGATAATACTCTGTACCATCTGGTTTGTCAACAGTTACTTTTGATTCCACAAAATCCATGATGATCGTACCTTCTTCGCCGATAATTTTACAGAATCTGGAAGGAGGTCGTTGAATAAAATCCATGTGTAAAGAAATAGATAAATTTACCCCCCTAAAAACCGTATTCATTAAAACATCAACAGTATCCTCAACATCAATTTCTAAACTACTACTACGCCCTCCAAGAGCAGCAACATCGTTGGGCATACCAAATAAATCATATAGATAATCAATTTCATGTATCTGTGATAGCACAACACCACCACCTAAATCTTTCCTAGATGTATACAACCCACGGTAGTCTTCCCATTTATGAAATCCTGGCATATACTCCCCTACCTCTGCCCGAACAGATAGTAGCTTTCCAACAGCGTTTTCTTTAATAAGTTTTTTAACAAGAGTATAGCAAGGATGAAATCTTAATTGAAATCCAACAAATGTAATAAGGTTCTTTGCTTCACATAAGGATATCAATTCATCTACACCATCCATAGAATGTGACAAAGGCTTCTCTACAAAAATATGACAACCAGCCTTTGCGACTTTAATACATGCTGGTATATGGAAACTAGAAGGATTACAGATAAAAGCAACATCTGGCTTTTCTAATAAAGCTTCGTCTAAGTCACAGAATTCCCAGACCGAGTATTTCTCTATAAAATCAATATCTTTATCAATGGTTAATTCTGGAGTTACTGTCTTTCTTAGATTACGAACCCGATACGCAAGAAACGATACGCTATCACCGAACTTAGCATGCAGGTTTCTTAAATGCCTCTGCCCTATACCACCAAGACCTACGAATAATATTTTCATTTCAATCCTCTAAATTTTATGCGGTTTAATCGCACTTAAAAGAAGCATAGCCTCTTTTGAATGACGAACAAGAACACGTTGAACTTTTCCATTCCACTTAAAAGAATCAGGAAGCAACGAGATTAAATGCCTTATAAACATAAGATTTGGATGTTTCCACAAAAATGGAAGTTGATAAAATTGCTCACACTTAACACCAATAAAATCTTCAAGTTCAAACGCCTTTTGAAAACCTTTTTTTGTAAAAGGCGTAACATGAGTAGGATCATCCCAAAATATCTTGTAGTCTGTACCCCAATCAGGAGTTAAGCACACAACTACCCCTGCAGGTTTTAAAACCCTATAAATTTCCTGAATAAAATGTTGTGTGTTAGAAATGTGTTCAATAACTGATTTTGAATAAACATAGTCAAAGGTGTTATCCTCAAAAGATAATTTGTCTTTTTCCAGATCACATTTTTCAACAAATATACTGTGCAAAGAACCAATACTTTTATCAACTCCACTAACAGCAAACCCATTTCTAACAAAGCCTATCATAGCGTTCCCTCTCCCAGTGCCTATATCCAACAAGCGCCCAGGAGATGTGAAAAACTGTTTAGTTAAATGATTGCATAACTGTTGTGGATATTGCTCATGACCATATTCGCTCTTTGGATAATTTAGTTCAATGTAGTTCATTCTCACTTCCTTTGTAGCAACTCAGGGTTTTCATATATATTACCAATAGCTTTAATGTACCCAGCCCAATCCCGCAACAACTCAGTGTTTGGATTGCCATACCCATCATTTTCTGCATGGCACTCCCAACAACCAACCGACATACGAACTACATAGGGAGTTATATATGTTGTATCCTGCAGTTCAACTATATCCCCCTCATAGATATCTACCCTGTTTTTATCTTGTAAACCAATGAATAATAGAGGCTTAAGCATTACACCATTCTGTAGATTAACAACAACTCCTTCCATATCCATAAGAATATGTTGATTTGGGTAGTAATACATTTTGTTTACTTCATCATCCCACGCTCTAAATTTTAGTTTTCTCATAGTTGTTTCCTTCCCATAATAATTTCACAAAGTTCAAAGTCTTCTGGATAGTCTAAATCAAAGGTTTCGTTGTTATCGATCTCAATTGCAGCACATTTTATCCCGACTAAACTTCTGTGTTTTTTAAGAGAGGCCGTTCTACACGAAAAAACCACACCAGTTGTTTTATATAGTGGTTCAAACTCCTGACTGGCAGGGCATCGTATCAAAGCATCTCCCTGATCTTTAAAATAATCAGTGTAAGGTTCAATCAAACCATTCTTGACTCGTACCATCCATTCAGGACGCATTCCACGAACATTTGTAACAGTGATAGCAGAATCTATTGTATCATCAGCCAAAATTGCATTGACACACTTATCAATATGTTCTGCTTTTCTGAAAGGTACTGGTGGTTCTAAACAAACAACAATATCAGGGAAATAGCCTTCAACCGCCAACCAATCAACAGCATGCAAAACAACATCTTCAGTAGGAACATCTTCTGAGATATCAGCAGGTCTTTTGAATGGTACTTCTGCACCATACGCTAATGCTACTTTTTTAATACCTATGTCATCAGTAGATACAATAGTACGATTTACTGTTTTTGACTTTTGTGTTGCTTCAATAGCATAAGCGATTAATGGCTTACCGCCAAGGAGTTTTATGTTCTTTTTAGGAACTCGAACTGACCCTCCACGAGCAGGGATTACAACTAATACTTCTTTTTTCATTTTATTCCTTTTTGAGATAACCACTGTTTATTATCAAAAATCTTCTTAAAACCAGATATGATATCATCCATATCAATAATAGTATTCGGCCAGCCAACTTGAAAAAACCCGAGATACTGTTCATTCTGTAACTTTTTCGCATTAGGTAATTCAGGGATAATATACTTTCCTTTATGGCAAGAAAAAGCATAAGCTAACTGCCTTTGAAATAATGGGTTATCCGACATCAAACGAGAGATTCCACTTGCTGCAGGTATCCCTTCTGAACGAAGCACTCTTGCAACAACATCTCTATGTATTCCAGACTCTTCACTTAACCAGCGAAAGCCCGCTGTATAAGGTGAATATGATTCTAAATGAGTTATCTCCTGTGGTATAAGAAACTCACTAAACTCACTAAGTTGCTCAACCAAATAAGTGTAATTTTCTTTTCTCATATCATTCAGATAAAGGAGATTGTCTAACTGAATAGAGCCTATCTCAGCAAGTAACTCAACTAACCTGAAATTATATCCAATAGCATTAGCCACAAAATCATCTGTTGAGTTTTCATCCAGTACTGACTCACCATGATTCCTGATAAGTCTGCATTTTACAGCAACATCTTTATCATCAGTAACAATTATACCACCCTCACCTGTCATTATATTCTTAGGCTGATTAAAAGAGAAAACACCAGCATCACCATGAGTACCTAAGTATTTATCATCGTATAACATAAGTGGTGATTGGGAAGCATCTTCAACCACTTTAAGTCCTTTAATAGTTGCTATACGCACTAACGTATCTAATTCACCTGCATTGCTATTCCAGTGAATAGGCATAATTGCTTTTGTGTAATCTGTGACAGCATTAATTATAGATTGGGATGACAAACAAAATGTATCAAGATCAATATCAGCAAATACAGGAACTGCATTAGCTAAAATAATAGAAGTAGCAGAAGCTGTAAATGAGAAAGGAGAGCAGATTACTTCATCTCCAGATCCAATACCAAATGCCATGAGTGCTGTTATTAATCCAGATGTTGCTGAATTTACTGCAATGGAATAATCTACATTATGGCAGCTTGACCACTTACTTTCAAGTTTTCGTACACACGGACCACCAAGAAATGTTACAAGATCTGTCAACTTTTCAACTTGGGTGCTTTTAAGATCTAAAATTTCCTTTGTGCCTGGTATAGGAGACCCAACAAACCCTGTTAAAGTACCTGCACGAAGTAACGAAGAAACATTTTCAACCATTTCTTCGGTTACAAATGGCTTTGATCTAAATTCAGTGGTTCTGATTGGCTTTCCGCCATTAATAGCTAATTTCATATTTATCCTAACCTTGAATGTACTACAAGTTTGCTATCAGATTCATAAATCAAATTTATCACTTCTAAAGATTTCAAGGCATCTTTTGCAGCAAATAATGGTTGTTTACCAATATCCAAATAAGCAAGTATATCCAAATAAGCATTAACAACCCGTTCATCTTTATAACTGTTTTCTACAATATAATCAAGTGTTAATTCAACTAAGCCTTCGTGTTGTAAACTATCTTTGAATTTGTATACTTGGTATTGCCTATCATCATCCAATATTCGCAACCTGCCTTTTGTGCATTGAAAGTCCAACTCAAAAAAATGATTCCCCCTTGATTCACCTGTGGCTTTTAAAAATGTAATAATACCATTTTTATGTTCAATCATTGCAACAGCCCCAGAATCTTCTTTGCCATGAACGATTCTTATCTCATTTAATATATCTAAACGCCCAGCTACTAAATGCACATCCCCACCAAAATACACGATCATATCTATCATATGGCTGGAATTCATATAAAGAGCTGTATCTACATAAGCAACTATGGTTTCAATTCTACCAAGTTCGCCACTATCCAACAATGATTTGCACTCCATATAAAAACTATCCCATCTTCGCATATGATTCACAACTAATAATGTATTTGCCTTCTCTGCTTTCTTTACTAACTTAATCCCAGTTGCAACATTCCATGTAAGAGGTTTTTCACAAAAAATAACCTCTGTTGGCAACCCTAATAACACCTGCTCATAATGAAGATCAGTTGGAGTTGCTATAACAAGAATATCAATCTGTTCCTCTAACAGCATCTCTTGTAAATCAGTATATCGATTTGGGACTCCCCATTTATCAGCAAACGTATTCAACTGTGTTTCATTCATATCACAACAAGCAGATAAACTAAGTCTGTTTATCTTACTGATCGCTTTTGCATGTGTGTAGATATGACGCCTTTTAGAATCATCATTAAATCCAGCTATACCACCACAGCCAACAATTCCAATATATTTTATATCGTTCATACAAACCCCATTTACTATACTACATCATTAGCAGCTGTTTCTATTATTGCAATTGTACAATGCTGAGCACCGCCATGAGCAAATACACACATTTTTTCGAGTGTGTACCCTCTTTTCTTACCAAGGAATGTTGAATGATACCCAAAAGAAATCACCTTTGATGTTGGTTTTAATATAAATGGTAGATTATCAGCTATCAATTTAAACCTGCTATTTAGGTTTCCATTATACATTTCCATTGATTTTCTATATGAATAAGGAGGATCGAGTATAACAGTATCAAATAGTTCGCCCAACTCATTTTTTGCATATAATACAAAATCAAGAGCATCGTATCTATAATTAGCAATCGCAGCTTCATCAATATCGTTCCTTAATTCATCGACTGATAATTTAGTTTTACCGGCAAATAAATTTAGAACCCTACCACTACAATTCAACTCAACCCATTCCTTAATCTTTGGAGATTCAAATGTTTGCCTTCTTAAATTTGTATTTATCAGTTCTAAAATCATATCCTTATACCCTATAAAACATACCCAGAGGAAACAGCGTCATTATAGAACATTTGCACTGTATCCAAAGAATACTCTTCTGGAGTTATCCCAAAAAGAGATAATCTTTTTATCAAAGAAGGTTGCATGGTAATAATATCACAATTTGCGCTAATGGCATTGTTGATATCATACACCATACGAGGGCTTGCCCAAAGGACTTTGCAATCACCCCAATTATCCCAAACATGTACAAGCTCTGCTATTTCCCTTGTACTTTCAACAGCATCAAGTCCGATATCAAAAATGCGCCCAGAGAACACAGAGATAATCGTATTAGACCCTTCTAAATAAGGAATAATATCTAATAGTTGCTTTTCATCAAAAACAGCAGTAATATTAACATTGATACCA
>Ga0208769_1000968_pt1 | contig 13215 bp, 12 predicted proteins | sample AntAceMetag02UKC_FD_184768 | JGI IMG/M metagenome (GOLD analysis project Ga0208769, IMG submission 184768) | Saline lake microbial communities from Ace Lake, Antarctica- Antarctic Ace Lake Metagenome 02UKC (SPAdes) (version 2) | ecosystem: Environmental > Aquatic > Non-marine Saline and Alkaline...
GAAAGTTTGGACATATATATAGACCACATCTATACGATAGTAATGGCTTAGAAGCGTGGGGAGATTTACATATAGAAAATGGTATTTATTCAGTAGAAATCCCACAGGAGTTTTTAGATAAAGCAGTTTATCCGATTTTTGCAAATGATACTTTTGGATATGAGACCATTGGTTCATCTGCTCGCGGCAACTTAAATGATTTGATTGGAACACAATTTTCTTCTCCCTCTGACACCGACGTTGCTCAAAGCCTCACAATAGGATTTTCTGACTTTAATAGTTCCGCCAATGTAAAAGGGGTTGTTGTTTTATCAAGTTCGCTTAATATTATTACTAATGGTGTGGGGAATAGTGTGTATTATGATGGTACTGATTTTGCGTGGGTTACTTCAAGTTTTGCGACTTCTCCGAGTATATCACCAAGCACAAATTATCTGTTATGTGCGATTTACGATGCTGGAGATACGTTAGCATATGATGCTGGGTCTGCAAATTCTGCGATTTATGATGCCTCCAATTCTTATTCTTCTCCAACAAATCCAACGGATATTTCAATCAATGATGACGAAAAATACTCCATCTACGCCACCTATACAGCAGCAGCAGGTTCAAATTCGCCTTCAATTTCACCTTCCATTAGTTCATCTATCTCATCTTCAGAAAGTCCAAGCATATCATTATCTCCAAGCTTAAGCCCAAGCATTAGTTTAAGTGAAAGTTCTTCTATTTCATCAAGTATTTCGTCATCAGTATCACCTAGCCAGTCTATTTCTCCAAGTTTAAGTTCTAGCATATCATTAAGTCTTAGCCCAAGTTTATCACCTTCGTTTTCACCCTCACTTTCATTTTCATTAAGCCCTTCGTTAAGTCCTAGCATTTCTCAAAGTTTATCGCCTTCGTTAAGCCCAAGCATAAGCGAAAGCATTTCTCTTTCAATTAGCCCTTCAGAATCACCGAGCCAAAGTTTAAGTCCTTCGCTTTCTCCAAGTTTGTCATCTAGTTTATCGCCTTCGTTTTCTATTAGTTTAAGTCCTTCACTTAGTCCGTCATTTTCACCTTCAATAAGTGAAAGTATCTCACCCTCAGAAAGCCCAAGTTCTTCTATTTCACCGAGTTTATCTCCTTCATTTTCACAAAGTATAAGCTCAAGCGAAAGTCCTTCGGTGTCTCCTAGCGAATCTATTTCACCTTCATTATCTCCTTCGTTATCACAATCTCTGTCGCCTTCAATTTCTTTTAGTCAATCTCCAAGCCAGTCTATCTCACCTAGCTTATCGCCTTCAATTTCACCTTCGTTTTCTAAAAGTTTAAGTCCAAGTATTAGTTTTAGTATATCGCCCAGCGAAAGTCCTTCTATTTCGTCAAGCATAAGTTCTAGCGAAAGCCCTTCAACCTCGCTTTCTCCAAGTTTATCTCCTTCATTATCAACTTCGATTAGCGAGAGCCTATCTCCTAGTATTTCTATTAGTATAAGTCCTTCAATTTCGCTATCGTTAAGCCCGAGCTTATCTCCTAGTTTATCGTCTAGTATTAGTCCTTCAACTTCGCCAAGTGAGAGTTTGTCACCATCGCTATCACCAAGTCTAAGTCCATCAATTTCTCGTTCAATTAGTTCTTCGGTTTCGCCATCTGAATCACTTTCGCCAAGCTTGAGTCCTTCGTTTTCTCTTTCTTTATCTCCCTCTATAAGCTTATCGTTAAGTCCAAGTTTAAGCTCAAGTATTTCAGAATCTATTAGTCCATCTATAAGTCCTTCGCCAGTAGTGATAGATTTACAGGTTGATTATTGGAACGTAACAGCAAGTTCATTTTCAGCAAGTATTAGTCCAAGTATCTCGTTATCAATAAGTCCTAGCGAATCTCCAAGTGCGTCTATATCTCCAAGTCTTTCGCCCAGCTTAAGTCCGAGTATATCTGAAAGTCTTTCATCTTCAATCTCTCCTTCAGAATCTCCAAGTGCGAGTTTAAGTCCATCACTTTCAGAATCATTATCTCCAAGTATAAGTGAAAGTATTAGTCCTTCAGAATCTCCTAGCCAGAGTATAAGTCCTTCATTATCGCCAAGCTTAAGTGCTTCGATTAGTGAAAGTATTTCGCCTTCGGAATCTCCTTCACAATCACTTAGTCCATCATTAAGCCCAAGTTTAAGTCTTTCGATTAGTTCTTCGTTATCTCAAAGCCTTAGCCCTTCAATTTCACAAAGCTTAAGCCCCTCGCTTAGTCCATCGCTTTCTCCAAGTATATCAGAATCAATTAGTCCTTCAGTTTCACCAAGTGCAAGTCTTTCGCCAAGTTTATCATTAAGCATAAGTCCTAGCGTTAGCCCAAGTGCTTCTATTTCTCCTTCGTTATCTCCATCGTTTTCATTAAGTTTATCGCCTAGCTTAAGTTCGAGCATTTCGTCATCGGTTAGTCCTTCTCAAAGCCTTAGCCCGAGCTTATCGCCTTCAATATCATCTAGTGGTAGCATATCGCTTTCTCCTTCGGTATCTTTCTCTATTAGCCCAAGTTTATCGTTGAGTTTAAGCCCAAGCATAAGTTCAAGCGTTAGTCCTTCTCAATCAATAAGTCCTAGTTTATCTCCAAGTATTAGTGAGTCATTAAGTCCTTCAATATCGTCTAGTATTTCTGAAAGCCTTAGTCCGTCGCTTAGTATTTCATTATCACCAAGTATAAGTTCTAGTATTAGTGAAAGTATTTCGCCTTCCGTTTCACCAAGCCAAAGTTTATCTCCATCACTTTCTCCTTCAATATCGCTTTCAATTTCTCCAAGTCTTTCGCCTTCGTTATCTTTATCATTATCTCCAAGTCTAAGCCCGAGCATTTCTCTTAGCATTTCACCTAGCGAAAGTCCAAGTACATCAATTAGTCCTAGCTTATCTCTTTCGTTATCACCTTCGCTTTCTCTTTCATTAAGTCCGAGCATTTCAATAAGTCTTTCGCCTTCGTTTTCACCTTCGTTAAGCGAAAGTTTATCACCGAGCATAAGCCCAAGTATTTCGGAGTCTATTTCTCTTTCGATTAGTCCTAGTATTTCTCAAAGTTTATCGCCTTCAATTTCTCAAAGTTTAAGTCCTTCGGTTTCGCTTAGCATAAGTCCTTCACAATCACCCTCTCGGTCAATCAGTCCAAGTTTATCTCCTAGTATTTCTTTAAGCATAAGTCCTTCATTAAGCGAGAGCTTATCTTCTTCATTATCGCCAAGCTTAAGTCCATCGTTAAGCGAGAGTATTTCGTTAAGTATTAGCCCAAGCGTTAGTCCTTCGCAGTCAATTTCACCTAGCCTTTCGCCAAGCATAAGTCTCAGCATTTCTCCTTCGGTATCGCCAAGCCAGAGCTTGAGTCCTTCGCTTTCACCAAGTATTTCGTTTAGTGGTAGTCCTTCTGCTTCAATTTCGCCGTCGCTAAGTCAAAGTTTAAGTCCCAGCATTAGTGCGAGTTTATCCCCAAGCATATCTCAAAGTTTAAGTCCTTCATTGAGTCCATCGCTTTCATCTTCGGTTAGCCCATCAATAAGTCCTTCAGTGTCGCCATCTCCTTCACGGTCGCCTTATTGTGATATGACTTCTCCTTATACAGATATGGTTTCACCTTATGGAGATATGACTTCACCTTATACTACATGGCCTAATTGTGTTTAGATATATCTCTCTAGGGAAGAGTTTGTGCCCGCTTTCTCTTCCTTGGAAAAATGTTTCTAAATTGTAAAAAAAACCTATGTACACTTCGAAAAGTTTTATACAAAATTATTTATTAGTCAATATTGATACATCTTTTGATACTTGGATTGATGAAATGATTAGTGCAGCAGATGCTTATATTGATAACTATTGTAATACCAGCTTTGAAAGTTCAACAGAAACTCGTTATTTTGATGGGAATGGAAGTAATGAACTTATCTTAGATGACCTTTTAACGGTTACAAGCCTTCAATTTCTTGACTCTAATGGAGTTGATTTAGACGATACCTTAACCGAGAGTGATGATTTCTTCTTATATCCTTATAACGAAACCTGTAAACATAAGATTGTTCTTAATCCCGAAGGAGACCAAGCAGAATTTCCAAGAGGTTCTCATAGAATAAAAATTACAGGAACTTGGGGTAAAAGCTCAACTGCTCCTGCTGATATTAAGCTTGTTTCAACAAAATTAGTTGCGGGAATAATAGAAGTTGGAAAGAGCGGAGAAGTAACATTAAAATCTGAAAAGATTGGAGATTATGCAGTTACTTATGGAGAATTAAAAGAAAGTAGTCAGGATATAACAGATATATTAAATAGGTATAGAACCTCTAATTTAGGTAGAAAATAATGGCAATATCACATTTTTTCAATAAAAGCATAATAATAAGACGATTATCGACTGTTTCTGGTCATAAGAAAAACTTTACTTCAACAGGAACAATAGATGTCCATATACAGAAAATAGTCCAAGAAGATGATATGGCTATTTATGGTGTTTATGGCGCTACTCATAAAGCTTGGTGCGATGTAAGTTCCGATGTTCAGGCCGGAGATAAAGTAACGGATAGCGATGGCAGAATTTTTGATATAGTTGCAATTGAAAAACACGATTATGGACAAGCCGTTCAGCACCTAGAAGTGATAATGAAAATATGGACAGATTGAGTAGTCTAAAAATATGAACATAAATGTAAAAATACAAGGACTAGAACAGCTAAAGAAATCTTTTGCTAAATATCCAAAGGTTGCAGCAAGAAATACGCAATCTGCTATTGAAAAGTCTATATTTCAGATTGAAAGAGAAACTGTTCCTATTACTCCTTGGGATACTAGAGCTACTGTTGAAAGTATTGGTGCAAGTAAGAAGTTTAGTCCATTAAGAGGTGAAATTGGAGCAACCACAAAATATTCCGTGTATATCCAATTAGGCACAAGTAGATGGCCATTATCAATGCCTCCTAAAAAACCAGGTAAAGAAAGACAATTCTTAAAGATAGGAGTTGAACGGTCATTAAGAGAAATAGATGGGTTTTTTGAAAAAGCAATTAAGAATACATTAAATCAAATAATCAAATATTAAAATTATGGCAAATACGACTTATCGCGTTTTAAAGGATAAACTTATAGAGCAATTACGAACCATAGATGAAATTCAAGATGTTTATGGTTATCCGAATTTAGATTTTACAGGATTTCCTGCTGCCACTATTTATCCAGCAGACCAATTTGACGCAAGTTATGATACTACGATAGACAATAAAAGAAATTACATATTTGTAATTAGTTTATATTATGAGATACCAAAAAGCGGGGTAGAAGAAGCATTAGATGCTCTTTATGAAATAGCTGACGATGTTATGGATTTATTTGATGGTAATGAATTTCTTACAGGAATAAGCTTACCAGCAGATTATACAATGATTGGTGTTTATCCTACCGTTACTAGGTGGGGACGAGTTCCAAGTAAAGAAATTTTAGTCGCAGATATTCAAGTAAGAGTTATGGTAACTCATGATATATCGTAAGAAACTTTAGTCGAGGTTTCTTAGTTAATTGTTAAATTAAATTAAAAAAATGGCAAAATTTTTAGGCAGAACATTAAATTTCGGAATAGCAAGAGAAGTAACAACAGGAAGAGGAACAGCAGAAGCGGATGCCGATTTCTGGGTTCCGTTAAAGTCTTATGCTTTAAGTCAAAAAGTTGATAAAGCAATAGACGAATCTCCAACAGGAAGCATTGAACCAGCAGGTAAGATAAGCATTCTAAGAGAATATGTATCTGGAGATGTTTCGGTTCAATTAGGAGTTGATAGTCTTGGATTACTGTTTTACGCATTATTCGGAACTTGTGGTACAGACACTGATAGTCCTGAAGCTGGAGTTCAAACACATTCGTTCACTGTTCTACAAACCGTTCAACATCCAAGTCTTACATTATTTAAGAAAGATGGTGCATTTCAACGGTCATTTACTTTCGGAATGGTTAATACTTTTGGACTAAATGTAGATATTGGAGCAGATGAACATCTTTCAGCGGATATTAATTTCATAGCAAGTCAGGAAGAAGCAAGTACCACCAATCCAAACTATGACGCAGAAACAGTATTTGTTCCAAGAATGGCGAATGTTAAGATAGCAGCTACAAGAGCCGCATTAGACGCAGCTACTCCATTATGTGTAAAGAATATATCTATTAACTTCAACAAGAAAGCACAAGGTGATTATACATTTTGTGGAGGCGGAAGTATGGATGATATTAATAATCTTGATTTTGAAGTAAATGGTAGTATTGAATTAAATCTTGAAGACACCACTTATAGAGATTATGTATTAGATAACGATAGCAAAGCATTAAGAATAGAGATTGAAGATACTTCAACAACAATTGGGGCAGCCACTCATCCAAGAATCAGAATTGACCTTCCCTTAGTGTACTTTATAGATTGGGAAGAAACTATTGACTTTACGGAATTAGGAAAACAAACAATCGGATTTATTGCTCGTAAAAAGGCAGGAGATAAGATTGCGAGAGCAGAAATCATAAATACGCATCTAAGTTATTGAAACATATAATTAGTTAAAATTGTTAAGCTGGGGTGGAGAGGTAACACTTTCCATCCCGCAGATAGAAAATTATGGAAAATAAAAATAGGGAAACAAAAAAAATTATAACTCCAATTAATAAACATGAAGTTATACTTAAGTCGTTTCTTACGGGCAGAGAAAAGCGGGAATTTACAAATAATCCCAAAGAAGGATTTGAGATGATTGGTATTAGAGTATCAATAGTAAGCGTTAATGGAAAAACAGATAATGTTAGTGACGCTGTATTAGATATGCATGGCAAAGATTACGATTTTGTCCTTAATGAAATGGCAGAAATTATCAACGATTCATCTTTTTTAGTCAAAAAGACAGAGAAGGAATAAAGATTCAGTACGAAGAACTCCTCGCAAGAGGAAAAGGAAAGCTAGATTGGAGAATGGATATAATTGAAATATGTCAATACATGAAAGGTTGGGATTATTACACTTACATGAATCAACCCACTTGGTTTTTAGAGTTGATTCGCATTAAACGTAATATAGATGGAAAATATCAACAATGGCTAACCCGCAAATCAAAGCGATAATAACAGCAGAAGATAGAGCTTCTGGAGTATTTAGTAAGTTTCAAGGCAGTTTAGCAAAGTCTGCTAAAGTTGCATTAGCTCTTGCAACAACTGTAGGAGTTTTAGCTGTTAAAAATCTAATAAAATTTGAACAACGAATGTCTGATGTTTCTACTTTAGTAGATACTTCTCGTTTTGATATGGATAGGTTTGGGGATAGTATCCTCAAAATGACAAGAACGATACCAAAAAGTGCCGATGAACTTGGAGCCGCAGCATATAAAATAGTATCAGCAGGTATAACAGATACATCAAAAGCACTTGAAGTTCTTGAAACCTCAGCAAAATTGGCAGTAGCGGGATTAGGAACAGTAGAAGAAGCGACAAATATAATGTCGATTGCTATGAATAATTTTGGAAGTGCTGGATATAGCGCAGACAAGATAGCAAATCTTCTATTTATGACCGTTAAAACGGGTATTACAACTGTTGGAGAATTAACGGGTGCTTTTGGTAAATTAGCTCCTATGGCAAAAGCAGCAGGTGTAACATTAGAAGAAATGATGGCTGCAACTGCAGCATTATCAACAGTAACGGCTGATGCAAGAATGAGTCAAATTGCTTTAAAGTCTTTATTTGATGAATTAACAAGAAGTGGCACAGAATTATCTAAAGCATTTGAAGATATTGGAATAGAAAATGTACAATTAAAAATTAAATCGGATGGATTAAAAGCAACTCTTCTAGCGCTATATGATAGTGTTGATAGAGACGCAATAGCATTTAAAAATCTATTTGGCAATGTAAGGGCAGGTCAGGCCGCATTACTTATGATAGATGCTGCTTCTAATGCTTATGACGATACTCTTTCAGATATGGGATGGAAAACCAATCTTCTTGAAGAGGCATTTAGAAAACAAGCAGATACAACGAAGAACAAACTTGTAGTTGCTCAGAATCAAATGAACGAACTTTTGATGGAATTAGCAACCATTGTTCTTCCTATATTAAATAAAACATTAAAGGGTTTGGTTAGTTTTATAAATAAAGCATTTGGAAGAGCATCAAAAGATGCAGTTAATGAATATGGCTACCGAATAGAAGAATTAACTAATGAACATGGATATCTTATAAATGAACTTGGAAAAGCAGTAGAAGCTAAAGATGAAGATACTGCAGCAACGCTTCGTCAGGCAATTCAATATAAACTTGCTAAGGAAAATACTGCGAAGTTAAATACTCAAATCAGTTTATTGAATACTGTTTTATATGGTAGTGTTAGCGAAAGCGTTCATGCTGCAGATGCACTAAAGGGATTAGGAGTTGATATTGGAGGAGGAATTGCTCAAACTGGAAAGGCAATAGAAGCTTTAAATAGCCTCAGTGGAGAATTGATGGGAGCAACAGACCAAATTCAGAAAAACGGAGAAGCATATAGAAGTGCTATGGGGTCTTATAAGGATGCAAAAAAAGTAGTAGAAGAATTAGCAAATGGAATGGATAATTTAGGCGAAGGAGCAAAAGCTAGTACCGAAGAAATAGAAAAAGCAGCTAAAGCCATTGAAGGATATATAAAAGAAATTGATAAGCTTTATGCTGGTGCAGCTAAAAGTAACCTTGAAGAACAACAACAGTTTCAAGAAGAAGCAGCACAAAGAGTAGTTGAAGCTGAAGAAAATATAGGAGATATACAAAAGGAATTAACAGAATTGGCAATTCAATACGAAAAAGATAAAGCACAAACAGCAGCGGATGGCAACAATCAACAGTTAAGAGATTTGGAAGAAAGATACAATAAAGAAGTAACAGGATTAAAATCTCAAAAAGAAGAAGAGCAATCAATTTTAGATACATATCATTTACATGAAAATGAATTAATTGCTGCAGTTGAAGACCAAAGAAATACAAATAGTTTAAATGAATTGCAAAGATTATATAAAGAACATAATCTAAAAATATCAGATACTTGGAACGAATTACAAGCTGAATTAAGTGCAGTTGAAGAAAAAATTAAAGCAACGGTTGAAGAAGGTATAGCAAAAAGAGGAGAAATTGAAAAAACAAAAGATACAGCTATTGCAGCAATAGAAGCAAAGACTGATGCTTATGGTAATTCTTTAATAGCGGACAATAGTGCATATAGTGCTTTTGTAACAAAGCAGAATTCTTTAACTCGAAGTTTAATACAGCCATCAATGTCTCCTTATATTCCGGGAATGAATTATAGTCCTTATATTCCACCTCCAATGGCAGAAGGCGGAATAGTCCATAAACCAACATTAGCAATGATAGGCGAATCTGGTCCAGAAGCAGTAATTCCTTTAAATAAAGGACTTGGAGGTTTTAATATCACAATAACTGGTAATACATTTATGTCAGACGATGAAGCTGCTGTAAAAATAGGAGATATGATAATTAATGAATTGAAATTAGGTAATCGTATATAATATGGCTAACCCAATTATAACTATAAATTCAATAGACCGTTCCTGTTATATAGACTGGACTACTTTAAGAATCAAAGATTATCTTGACGATAAACCGACTACTTGTTCCTTTGTTGTTAAAAAATATGGAACAACGAAAACATATAAACCTTCTTTAACTCACGAAGTTGTTATTATGTTTGAGGGGTCAAAGATTTTTGCAGGTGTTATAGTTAAAATTCGCGATACAGTATCAAGCGGAAAAATGCAAAGATATTATGTTAATTGTATTGATTATACTAGATATCTTTCAAGAATGTTAGTTCCAGATACTTTTGCAAGTCAAACAGTTAATCAAATTATTGCTAGTTTAGTAGCCAATTATTTTACAGACGATTCTATTACAGATAATAATGTTAGTTGTGCAAATTTAATAGATGATATTAGATTTGATTATGCAAGAGGCGATGAATGTATAAGAAGATTAGCAGAATTAACAAACTATCATTGGTATATTGATTATGATAGAGATATTCATTTCTTTGCTAAAGGAGATGAAGTAGCACCTTTTAATATTTCAGATAATTCAAAAAATTACTTTTATAATTCATTAGAGATAATTGAAGACGATACTCAAATAAAAAATGTTATTTATGTAAGAGGAACTGATTATTTAGGAAGTTCTTATACCGATATACAAGAAGCAGATGGAGAATTAAATGGTTTCAAAACTTCTTATAAACTAAAAAGTATTCAGGTTTGGGTAGATGCTGGAGTAGGATATGTTGTTAAGACGGTTGGAATTGATGGAATAGATGCAGCTGGAGATTATGATTGTCTATATAATTTCAATGAAAAAACAATAAAGTTTCCAGATGGTACAAAACCAGCAGCAACAAATAAAGTAAAGTATACAGGCGATCCTTATCTTCCCGTTATCACGAAGATGAACGATAGACCAAGTCAAGCTACTTACGGGAAGTATGAATATAAAATTCTTGACAAACGGATAAAAAGTAAACAATCGGCAAGAGATAGAGCAGAAGCAGAACTTGCATCATTTAAAGATAGTTTAGTAGATGCAAAATTTAGAACTGTTGAATCTGGATTAAGAGCCGGGCAACAAATAACTATTAATTTAACAGATAGGGCAATAAGCGGAACTTATATTATAAAAAGTGTTTCATTTAGTATGAGAACGGCTGATACCTTTTATTATAGCGTTGAATTAATGAGCACCGTAACATTAAATGTAATAGAGTTCTTACAGAAATTGATAACCGATATATATGGAGGAACGAACTTTCTTGCAGAAGAATCAGAAGATACAATCGTTGATTTAATAATGTCATTAGATGAAAAGAATAAAATCCAGATAGAAATGACAATAAATGATACTAAAAAACTATTAACAGAATCTCCAAGAAGCAGAGATGTATTATTAAGAGCTTCTAAGGACGACCCTCCAACTTGGGTCGCAGCCCCTTATTCTCCAACCGACGAAACCGACAGAAAAAGACCTATGTTCTGTGATAGAGATAATTTGTTAAGAATATAAATGTAAAACAATAATATGTTAAATAAAAAATTATACAAAATAATATCAAAAGCTAAAATAGATGATAAGTTTATAGAATCTGTTAAAGCTATTATGGCTAATAAAACAGATAGTCCGACAAAAATAGCGAGTAATATTAGCATAAATACGGAGATTAAATATACTAAATGTGCTTTGAAAACTAAGAGAGCTTGGTGGCTTAATCACAAGATAGACCAGCTATTAAAAGCAGGAAAAGATTTCAAAAAGTATTTAGAGGAATTACATAGAGATTATACCGTTCAAACATTTATAACTCATAATGTATCTCCAACCGTAGGAAGAGCCATCTTAGCAAAAGTTCTTACTGGTGACGAAACAGACGGAAAGATTAACTATACCGCGGTTGGTGCTGGTTCTATTCAAGCTACCATAACTCAAACACAATTAGCCGATGAAGTCTTTAGAAAACAAACAGCTTCTTTTGCTTATGGAACAGGAGTTGATGCACATAAGGCATATATAACCGCCTTTTATACAGCAGGCGATTTTACGGCTACTGTTAGAGAAGTAGGTTTATTTATTCAAGGAACAGGCACGGAAAATAGTGGATATTTATTTAGTAGGCATGGAAAAGCAGATTCAGCAGATTTGCCACTAGATAAAAGTGCAGCAGAATCGCTTTCCGTGGAATACGTAGTCACTATATCTCATTGAGAGGTAATTATACCTTTTTAGCATGTAACCTTCCAAAACAGGTACGTGATAGGGGAGTTTTCTCCGTAGAATTGAAATTTAAGTGGGTATTATAATTAATTAAATAAAAATATGAGCTATCCTTGGTCAGCGGGAGATGAAATTATATCTTCTGACTTAAATAAAACAATTAAATTTGGTGGAAATGGAACAGACGGTGCTTTAACTGTTGCTGCTGGAACTACTAATATTGATGCAGCAGGAACAAAAGTTGTAATTAAAAATTATACAACGATTAGTATTTCTGGTGGTGCTACTTTAGGACTTATAAATCCTCATGCAAGTGGTACGGTTTTAATACTAAAAGCAACTGGAAACGTGACAATTGCAGGAACAATAGATATTAAAGGAGACGGAGCAACAAGTGGCGCAGCCGGAAGTAATGGTAATGGAGGAGATGGAACTAATGGATTTGCTATTATAGACGATAATGACCATTTAGGAGGACAGGGAGCTGATGGATATGATGGAGGTGGCGGATTAGCAGCAAGAGATGGTGGAACAGGTGGAACTATTCTTATAAATAAAGCTTTATATACTGTTGCGCATACTTTACTTTATAGAAAAAGCGTTAATATTGCTTGTGGTTCTGGTGGTGGTGGTGGTGGTTCAGGCGCAAATGGTGGTACTAGTTCTGGGGGCACAGATGGTGGAGCTGGCGGAAGAGGTGGTGGCGGAATACTTATTGAATGTGCCAGTGCATTAGATTTTTCAGGAACTATTGATACAAGAGGAAATGATGGTTCTAATGGTGTTAATCAAGCTGTACTTAATGACCGTGATGCAGCTGGCGGCGGAGGCGGTGGCGGAGCAGGTGGAATGATTGTCGTGCTTTATTATTCATTAACTGCTAATACTGGCACGCTTTCTACTAACGGTGGAACAGGCGGAAATGGTGGCAATACTACTAATCCATGGTCTGGTTCTGGTGGAGGTGGTGGCGGAGCAGGCGCAGGTTGTCATGGTGGAGCTGGTGGCGATGGTGGAAATGGTGGCGCTGCAGGAACAAATGGTTCTGTTGGTTCAGCGGCTAGTGGAATTGGTGCTGGTGGTGGCGGTGGCGGTGGTGCTGGAGCCGATAATAGTGGAGCAGCAAAAACAGGAGGAACAGGCGGAGCAGCAGGTGCTTCAGGACTTTCATTAGTAGCTTTAAATACGGAAATTGATTAATAATAATTGTAAAAATAGAAAATTATGGCAACAAAATTAAATGGAGATAAGATAAAAATCTTTGAAAGATTAGCGGGATTAGAATCTGCCTTTAAATCATTTTCCGTAGAAATTAAAGAAGATATCGCCGAAATAAAAGATAATCATCTTAATAGTATCTATAAGAAGATAGCTTTAATTGAAACAAGATTAAATAAAAGACCGACTTGGTTACTAAGCGTTATTATAACTTTTTTATCAAGTGTAGTTTTT
>Ga0208769_1000971_pt1 | contig 13192 bp, 8 predicted proteins | sample AntAceMetag02UKC_FD_184768 | JGI IMG/M metagenome (GOLD analysis project Ga0208769, IMG submission 184768) | Saline lake microbial communities from Ace Lake, Antarctica- Antarctic Ace Lake Metagenome 02UKC (SPAdes) (version 2) | ecosystem: Environmental > Aquatic > Non-marine Saline and Alkaline...
TCTAAGTATATCCTCGAAACTATCCATCGTGGTTATCCTCAAATCCGAAATGGCTATCACGTAGTAATCCAAAATATGCTTAAGAAAAATAGAACTGTTACCAACCTATTTAACCGAAATAGATTATTCCTAGGCCCTATAATACCTTCCCACCCAAATGTACCTAAGGCTGCTTGCCTTGACACTTATCGTCAGGCCTATGCGCAGCTTCCACAAAGTACTTGTGCGGATAAGATAAATCGTCAGGGACTTAACTTCGTCTATTACAATCAAACTATGTTCAAACCTCTCGAACTCCTCTCTCAAATACATGACTCTATTGTATTCCAGATTCCTTTATCCTTATCTTGGGAGGAACATGCTAAGATGTTACTCCTTATTAAATCATCACTTGAACAACCACTTCACTGGCATGACACAGAGATAGCTACACCAGCTGACCTCTGCATTGGACTTAATATGTGTAAGGATGATATGAAAGAATTAAAAAGTAAAGAAATTCCAACTTCAATTAATGCATTAGCTATTAAATTACAGGAGGTACACAATGATCTTAGTAAAACCTAGCTTTGAGATTCTGGCTATCAGTGAAAATCCATTACCTTTAATAGAGCTGGCAGGAAGAACGTGTTATAAATCAGAAGACAAAATAACTCCTAAATCAGCAATGGCTTTTGTTGATATGGTCACGAGAAGAGGTCACCATTCTGTAATCGAACATGCTTTTGCTACAGTAAAAATCATCTGTGATCGAGGAGTAACACATGAGATTGTGAGACATCGACTTTGTTCTTTCTCACAGGAATCAACAAGGTATTGTAACTACAAAGGTGGAGTTACTTTTGTTATTCCACCTTGGGTAAATCTCAAACCTTGTGAAGTGCAACAAATAGATAAATTCCCAAATACTACTTGCCAAGCAGATTGGAACTGGCTGAAAGCTATACACATGGCTGAAGGTGAGTATGTACATTTACTAACATTAAACTGGTCTCCTCAACAAGCCCGTTCTGTTCTGCCAAACTCTACCAAAACTGAGATCGTCATTACTGCCAATGTCCGTGAGTGGAGACATATCTTCACTCTTCGATGTTCAAAAGCTGCTCACCCACAAATACGGGAAGTAATGATTCCTCTCCATAAAGAAATGAAATCTATAATTCCTGTAATCTTTGATGATATAGAATATTAATATGACTAACAAGCGGAATATCCCTGACTGGATCAATGGCTTCATGCTACTCACTGAAGAATCTGAACCTCCTATTCTATTTCGTAAGTGGACAGCTATTGCAACTATTGCAGCTGCACTCCAACGTAAGGTTAGTATAGATATAGGAATTTCACTTCGCTTTTACCCTAACTTCTACATAGTCTTAGTTGGCCCTTCTGCTACTGGCAAAGGAACCGCTATGAAGTATGCTCATGATATAATAGAACAAGTTCCTAACATACGATTAAGTGCTCAAGCTACTTCACTCCAAGCAATAATCAGACGTATGAAAGAAACTAATCTTACAGACATAGATATGGAAACAGGTGATCAGATCTACCATTCATCTATGACCATCTTCTCTAACGAATTTACAGTATTTCTAGGCTACCAAAATCGTGAACTAATCACTGCACTATGTGATTGGTATGACTGTCCTAATCGTTGGGTCTACGATACTATTAGTCGTGATAAGGAGGAAATAGTTGGAATGTGGGCTAATCTTTTAGGTGGCACAACACCTGAGAATATCCAAGAAGCATTACCAGTAGCTGCTATAGGTGCTGGCCTTACATCTCGAATCATCTTTGTTAATGAAGAGAAAAAGAATAAGTTAGTAGTGTTTCCTAAAACTACTTCACATGAAAGAGATCTCCAAGAATACTTAGTCCATGATTTAGAACAAATAGCATTATTAAGTGGTTCGTTTAGATTTACTGCTGAAGCTATGGATTACTATGCTGAGTGGTGTTACTTAGCTGACTCTAATCCTCCATTTCATGATAGTAAGTTTGATGGTTACTGTGGTAGAAGACGTAATCACTTATTATCCCTCGCTATGGTATGTTCAGCTAGCTGTGATAGTTCCTTAGCTTTACGAAAAGACGATATTGAAAGAGCTGCTGAGTTACTAGCAGAAGTTGAAGTTAGAATGGGACTTGTTTTTAGAGGTATGGGTAAGTCTGACATATCATCTTTAATATCTGATGCTATAATATTTATAGAAAATAGTGCAACTGATCAAATAATGCTATTTGAATTTGCTAGAAAGTTCGAAGGTAATATGGATAAGTTTACTATGGATAGAGTAATTAGTACTTTGGAAGCTCTAAATTATATAAGAGTAGTTCGCAAACCAGGAATGGAAAACTATATAGATATTTTAGATCGTGCTGAAAATGATTGTACGATAATCGAACAAACTAATCCAAACCCTGACTCTGAGGATTGTACCTAAGGTTATCTAATACATCAAAGAAGCGACCTTCACTTTCCTTACCTACATATCCAGCATCTAATAACCTATCTAACTCTTCATTCAAAGCAGATCTTTCAGCTGGAGAAGATTCTGCTTTCCATATCTTATAAAAATCCTTAGCTTTAAACTTTGGTGTAGTGTGAAATAATGAGGACCAACTAGACCTATGTGGTAAGTGGGCTGTGTCTTCTACAAATTTCTTCTTGCGTTCTAATGAAGCTATAATATGCTTTTCCTCAAACTTATCTATAAACTTATCTACGTCTGCTTCATTCCCTACACCTTTCCAATAGTATCCTTCAGCTATAGCATTAAATTCTTCCCGTCTAAGCATGTTATTAAAGGATTCATCTTGTAACATTTCACCTCTATCACCTTGTCTGTAAGCTCTTGGAACTGTAACTCCCATTAAGTTTCTCAATCCTGGAGTTTGCGCTATAGTCATAGCCCAGTGTTGTTTCTTTAATCTTGGATCTAAGTCACTTGTAGCTAAGTCATAAATCTTACCTATAGCCCAGGTGTATTCATTACTCTGCAATCCAAGATTACGTCCAGCTGCTTTCAACCTTGGAGCTGACAATCCAGTAGCCTTACCTACATCCTTTGCAAGCTGTCCTAACTTAGGGTCACGCTGACCTTCTTCACCACTCTTAGGCCAATCAAATGCTTCATCTACTACACTCCTATTCTTCCATGTATCTAAGTTATGAAAGTAAGCAAAATAAGCAGCTAATGTTGGTGAAAGTGGAGTGTCAGTAGGTAGTGACCTAGTAACTGAATCCACTATCGACTGATAGTCTGGCTCTATATCTGACATACCAGTTTCATATAACATCTTATTAGTAAGTCCTCTAAAGATATTATAAAAGGTAGCTGCAATAGGATCAGAAGGAACTGTAAAGGTAATCCATCTCTTATTACCTTCTTCATCTATAAAGTTAAGCGAGTCAGGGAATAGTGTAAAAGTAGGGCCATTAATATGCTTCCACTCTGGGATATCTCTATTAGCTTCAGTTGCAAAGAGTGCCATAGCAGTTGTCATACCAACTGTAGGTATCGCTATATTAGCAACTCTAGCCCAAAAGTCTACTGGATTTTCCTTAGCTCCTCTCCCAAATGTCCTACCTGCGTTATAGCTAGCACTAATAAAAGGTCCAAATACTTTATCAATCTCCTTAACTAACCATCCACCTTGTCTATAAGGTAAACGTTCAACAGCTACATTGGTAGCTTCCATAGTCATGTCTCTGTTTTTATAAGCTCCCTCCAACGTAATACCAGCTGCTTCAGCTTGCTGCTTAAGTGACCTTTCCATAACTGCTACTCTATTCCACCTTTCCATACTTTGTCCCCAGAAACTTAAACCATCTAATGCCTTATTCCAAACATTAGGAGGCTTAATTCCTCTACCCATAAAGTGACTTTCTCGCATAGCAAGGAAAGGCATAACTCCACCATTCTTTTCATACACCCCAGTTTTCTCGCCTCTACTCATTACATCATGGAAAGTGTTACCCATATCTTTACCAATTTGGCCTACATATTTAGGTGCGAATCTACTAAACGTACGTTTGTATTTACCTGTATCTGAATCAAATGATCTAGCACTAAAAAATGTATGGCCTAAGTCCATCGTAATACCTCTTGTAGTAGCCCACATAGCAGATGTTCCAACTGCTAAAGCCCTTGTAAGATTAACACCTAACACTGTTGTAAGAACTCTAGTCAATGGATAACTCATGTGACCACCAATTGATAGCAACTGTAGTGCTACATCAGGATGATAGTACATGGTCTGTTTCTTTCCGTTGTCATACCAAAAATCCCTGACCCACCCTTTTGGGATCTTACGGACAGGTCTACCTGCAGCCTTGTCATTCTGCTGAAATATTACAAGTGGATTATCTAGATACTTTTCATCAAAGTCTTTCCATTCAAGTTTAGTTTCCTGATTACTAACTCGTCTGTAGATTCTATCCGCTGTCTCTTTGTACAAGATTCTTGAATCAGTTTCTATCATAGAGATAGCATTCTTACCTAATGGATCAATACCTGAGTCAGATTGTCTAACTAACTTATCGCCTACTCTTATTTTATACTTCTGATCAAACATCTTTTCAATATTAAAAGATCTAATCTTTCTATAATCATGAGATTTTAACAGCTTACCTTCCTCCTCTGACTTAAGTCCAACTCTAACCATATCGTCTACCCATAACCTAACATGGTCAGACATTACAGCACTTGCCTTTTCAGCTACAGCTCTTTCTTCAACAGTCATTCCCATGTAGAGATTAACTAACTTGTCAACAGCTGCTGTCTGCTCAGCATTCATGCCTTTAGGACCTTTAAATTCTTTAGCAGTCTTATATCTATAGATGTCCTTTAACCTTTTAATTAGATCAACTGCATCTATTTGCGTTGTTAAATTCTTAGGTACTCCTTTGTAAGCTTCTTTTCTCATCTCATAGAACATCCTATCAGCGCGTCCATCTGCAGCATCACCTGCATCTATATACTGCAACATTCTATAACCGTCTTTTCCATATTCTTTAATCAGCTGACTGCGTAGCTGAAACTTCTTCTCATGTATAGCACGACCTGTGTGTAAGCCTGATCTGTCTAGGAATCTCTTCAGTTTAAACCGCTTAGCATTTCTAGCATCTTCAAATGACTCATACCATTCACCTGCTTTGTAAACTGCACGTTCTTTAGGTGAGGTACTACCTATTCCTTTACTCTTTATTTTATCTTTGATAGTTTTGTATAGTTTAATTACTTCCTTAGGATCTAGACCTGAATAAGCAGTAAATCCCTTACCTGCAGGCTTTGCATAGATATCTGAAAACCTAAGATACTCATCCTTAGGTATACCAAATCTTTCTTCTGCACTCCTTATACTTTCAATGAGTTTCTCTCTATTAGCACCAGCTGTGGCTAGTGTAGTTTCATCTACAGCTTTACCTTCAGAAACTTTCATCCCATACCAAGATATACCATCTTCGTAACCAAGGAAACGAAGACCAAATTCTTTAGCTAGCTTAGCAGCTTCCTTTGTTGCACCAGTTAGTTCATCAATAGGTATTCCGCTGTAAAGTTTAGTTCCTCCACCTCCGTCAGGCCCTTTTTTACCTTTAAGCATATCAGTCTTCATACGTAGTTCTGTAATATTAAGACCGTTAGTTCTAAATACTCTATTATCACTTTTCGAACTCCATAATAATCTAGGCTTCTCACCAGACTCAGCAGTAATACCTTCTTCCTGACCTAAGTATTTAGCATCATACTGTCTCCCAAGGTTATCTGCTAATGATTTATAAGGATCATCAGCAGTTACTTCAGGAAATTTTTGTGGTGGATATACTTTACCAACTGGCTCAAGTTCACGTACATCAGTTCGTTCAATTTTCGGGCGTTCTAAACCTCGTGCCCAAGTTGATGATGTACTTATTCCTTCCTTCCACTGCATATGATGCTCAGTTTGCAAGAAGAAAGCATTACCATCTTGGTCTAACTTATTCAAGAACTCATCAGCTGTAGCATTTAACCTTGTTAGCTCATTCCTTGTATGCTCTACATCTATGCTCTCATCCCCTCCATACCACCTATTCATATCATTGAGTAGTTTCCTCTCATACTTCTCTGGATTATCTTTAATCCACTTAAGTTGATAAGGGTCTGTGTAGGTAGCTTTGCGTAGCTCTGTTTCTTCTGGACTTGTCAAGTAGAAGCTACTATCTGGATCAATGCCCATCTGCTCATCTACATCTGTAATCGGTTCAGGCCCTAATAGAAAATCTTCTATCTCCTTGTCTGTTATTTTATCTATAGACTTACCATAGTTTTTCTCAAGCTCATTTATTAATGCTAAGTCTTCTGAAACAGTTTGTTCGATTTTCGGTTGATCTTTTTTAGTTCGTCCAATTTCCGTTCGATCTACTTTTCCTTTCTCAGCAGCTTTAATCTTAAATGTATTAATAACTGGCTTCCTCTCACTATCATACCATTGCTCTCCAACCTTAAAATATTCATGCCCTTTCTTACTCTTAAACGTAGCATCTGGTTCCACACCTTCAGGTGCTCTCTCCATGACTGCTCTAACTTCAGCCGCAGTTCGTTTCTTGATTCTAGAAACCTCTGGAGGAAATGTCTTAGCTCTAGCTACCTGCTCAGCATCCCACATTATTTCTTCGGCTATAGCTACATTATCTCCTAAGGTCTTAACATACTCATTGTAAGTAAGATCAAATTGTTTTTGTTTAGTTTCTACTATACTATCAAGTGCTGCCTTTACATCTTCATCCATAGTAGACTCAGCAACTTTTTTAGCTGTGTCTAAGTCAGCTGCTTGCTTACTTAAATTATCTACATCAGCTGCTGCTTTGTTAAAGTCAGCCTTTGGCAAGCCTTTCCATAGAAACACTACATCCATTAAGGTGTCAAATACTACATTTCCAATAGGTCTGTCAGTAAAAGGATTACCTCCTACTTCTATTGCTCTTTGAGCATTAAGACCTACAAGACCAGTAATTATTCTTGCAGCTTTCTCAAGCCCTTCTTTAGGAAATACCCCTCTTGCTGCACCAAAGATTATACCAGTTAAAGCACCACTCTTGGTACCTTCCCAGATTTGTCCAGCTGCCTGTGAAAAAGTTACACTCTTAGATGCTTCACCTAACTGTGTCAATCCACCAGCTACACCAAGTAAGGTAGCATCATGAAGAGCTTCCATTAGTATCCTACCAGCTATATGACCTTCTTGAGTAGCTCTAGGAATAAACTTTGTAAATGGTCTAGTTAACACTTTAGCTGTTTGCACAGGACCGAAAAAGAATCCACCTAAAGTTCCAACTGCAGTACCTATACCACCTATAGTGTTAGTAGCTGGAAAGTCAATCTCACCAGTTGTTTCTTCTCTAATAGCTGAAACTATACCAAACGTTGCAGTGTTAACAAATGCACTAGCTGCCTTCTCAATTAGCTCAGGTGAGTTTCTATATTGGTCTAACGGTATGCCTTCTCTAGATGCTGAATCCATAACTACAGCTTGAGCCCTTGCTGCATTTGATAACTTAGATTCATTCTCAACTCCAATTATAGATGTTAGCTTATCTAAGGATTTTTTAATAAAGCTAGTCTTAGTATCTGCTAATAGTTTCTCCTCACTGTCTCTTAGCTCAACACCTTCACCATACAGACCTTCTCCACTTACTTCACTAACCTTCTTACTCAACCCATACTTAAATCCCATGTGCATAGGGAAGTTAAATCCAGTAGGTGTTTCTTTCTCTGCCCAAGATCCAGTAACTCCATGAGGTTCTTTAACTTCAGGCTCAGGTTCAGGCTCAGGTTTAGTAGCCTTAACCTTAGCTTCATTTATCCTATCTATATAATTAGCAGTTTCTTCAAATCCTCTAGGACCAACCTTCTTAAGGTTTCCAGGTCCCATGTTATAAGCTGCCTTAGCCATATCCCAATCTTTATATTTATCATAGTGCTTTTTATAAAGACCAGCTCCATAGTCTATAGCCTTCTCAGCATCAAGTGGGCTTGCATCTGGATGATATCTAGGGACTATCTGCATGAGTCCAATGGCTCCAGCTTTAGACATAGATGCAGGATTAAAGTTGCTTTCATGCAGAATGACATTAGGCAGTAGTCCCTTAGGCAACTTATGTTTAGCCTCAGCAGCCTCTATAGACTTTCTATAAGGTGCAGCACTTGGATAAGCATCCCAGTCGAAGTTGTAAGCTTCCACATCTGGAGCAGCAACTGTAGGTTTAGGCTTAGGTGAAGATCCAGATATGAAATCATCTAAGTTAGTCTTAGTCTTAGCTTCACCACTTATAAAATCACTCAGCGCCATAAGGATCCCTCCTAATTAATTTACCATCTAGAAACCAACCTTCATCAACTCTATACTCAACTCCATCACCAAACTGTTGTCTAAGTTGTGCGTCCATCTTTTGACGTACAGCAGCTTGTCTTAATATAGACTTAGCTTTAGCATAAGAAACATTCTGCTGTTTAGCAACTCGTTGAGCATCTTCACCAGTATAGTATTTTCTAGAGTTTTTGTCTACTTGAGATTCAATATCAGCAACTACTTTAGGCCCTTGAAGATAAGCTTGACTTTCAGCTGATTTCCTTTCAAGTGTTCTTTCACCTATGTTAATATTAGTAGCTGATGCAGTAGCAAGATCTTTAGCAGCTCCCATTAATTCAGGATCTTCCATAGCTGAGCGTAGAAACTTTTCCTTTTCAGTAGGATCAAGCATATCAAATTCATGCCTGCTTAACTCATCAGATCCAAGTTTCTTAGCTTCATGTACATAACTTGCATATTCCTTCTCACTCTGTGGCAGTGCTTTCCACTGACGAAGCGATAAAGTTCCAGCTTCAGGGTGAGGTATTGGGAAATTCTCATCAAGTGGTTTACCTTTAAGAATTTCACCAGTTCTAGCACCTGACTCTTTAATCAATGCACTTTTATACATAGTATCAACTAAGTCACTAACCCTCTTATCTTTCAGCCCCTCGATACTTACAGCGCCTGATAAAGCATTGGAAATATCTGTCGGTGAGAGGCCAGCCACATCGTGAGCTGTGATACGTGGCTGGCTATCGGAAGGGTTTAATTGATTACCTATAGACGCATTACCTTCAGGTGCAGTAGGTGCAGTACCTGTATTAAGTTCATTACCTAGTGAATACTTACTTGGATCAAGAACTTGATCTGAACCAAGTGCTCCCATCTTTGACTCACCACCTAGCAATCCACTAAACGTCTCATTATCGAATGAGAGAGTAGTACCTTTAGCATCTGACTTCATGGTACCACCTTTCATCTTACCACTTATAATGTCTCTAAAAATCTGAACCATATTACCTTGGCTTTGCCCAGCTATGTTTTGCTGAGTTATTGCATCAAGTGCACCAGCAGTACTCTTACCTTGCTGCATTGCAGAGCCTGCACTTGATAGATATTGCATTAGTAAATTTGTCTGAATAGGCATTTTGTTACCTCCAAATATTGTACGAATTTCGAACAAACTAAAAGAAAGAAGCTGCTAATCCTAGTACTCCACCTACAACAGTTCCAACACCACCTCCACTTGCCATATAACCAGCTGCTGCACCAGACATAGCACCTCCAAGTGCCTTTGATCCCTGACTAGGTTCATTTTGAGATGCAGTAGCTGCAGCACCTGACATGGCATTAATTATACCTCTAGCATTTTCAAATAAGTTAATATCCCACATAGCGTCTTTAGCTTCATATTCAAGACCTGCTCTATCAAGGTCTAACCTACTTGCATAGTATAGCTTATACATGTCAGAGTAAACCTTAATAACATTAGTGTTCCAATCTAAATGTTTAGCAAATTGCTCATTAGATATATTAAGTGCGTGAAGTCTAATTTGTGAAGCAAACTTATTAATAGATTTAACATGAGCATCTTGAATAATAGCTTTTCCCATTACAAAAGTCGTTGATTGCACTGAGTTAATATCTCTCATACCAGCTAGGAACTTAGGCAAGACAACTGTGTCTATATCATCTTGTAGCAGTGCAGACTGTGCAGATATAACATTCTGGATCTCAGCTCCATCAATTACATCTGTATATATCTGACCCCATAAAGCATGGAGATCCAGTCCAGCCATGAACTTACCAAACATATCCCAGAGAGATGGAAAGTCAACTAACCCATAATCAACTCCAAATAACTCTGATGGTATATCTACTGGGGCATAATCTCCATAAGGTGATAGTCCAAGAGTTGCATTGAAGACATTTGTAAAACTTGATGTAGGTTCATCGGCTCCTTCATGATTTAAGTACTGTCCATGTACTTTCTCTAAGTAAGGTGCATAGCGCACAGTAGTCTGCGTATCACCGCCTCCACTACTTCCACTATCACTTTTACCCATAATTACCTCCTAATCAAACATCCTTTTACAGGATGATTTGTACGTTTCAAACCCTTGAGAATCTAAAAACTGTTTTACTCTTTTACTAGAATAGTCAGTTACTATTCCATGGCAGTTATTAGCTTTAGCATAAATTTCGAAGTTTTTATAAACCTCATCCATTGAAGCTACTGAAACCATCCTAAAGCCATATAGTGAATCAATACCTAAAATTTTAACTCCATTATATTTCTCATCAATTATCTTAGTTGTAAAAATAAAGTTTATTCTCTTCTTACCTTCCTTATCTAACTTATAGCCTATCCAAGCTTGGCATAGGCCTGATAGTATATTTTCTAAATACTTTATACCAAAGTCTTGTTGAAATTTCTTTGGTATCTTATAAGTCTGTATTACACAATGTCTAATCATTTCCCAAAATAATGGTACTTGATCTGGTTGAAGTTTAATAAACATCTATTTCTCCTTTTGGGTCTCTTGTAAATCGTTGGTCTATGAATTTAAACTGAACGCTCATATAGGAAAGATCAAAAGTTCCATATATTAAACCTTTTAACCTAATCCTAAATTCAACTCCAGCTGTCCTTATATGTGCTACTCCTTCATCATTTAAAGATGTCCAAGGAGTTGTTTTAAATTCTTCCTTCTTTTTATATCTGTAATCTATTGCAGCTTGTAATGGGATATTAGAGATAGCATCAAACTGAATTGATTCAATAGATTTTAAACCTCTACGTTTAAGATCTAATGTATCAATTACTACTTCAACTGGATCAGCTTCTAATGTTTCAGGTGATACACCAGTAAGGTTTTCCTTAATACGATAGAGGCCAGTTAAGTTAGCATACCCACCTGTTAGTGTTCCTTCATTAAAGATATACCCAGCTACTTCATCACTAATGTGAAGTTTGTCTTCATCAGCATCCCAAGTTAAGACAGGGTTAGTTAAAGGTAATAAGAATTCTTCGTAGCCTAATTTATTAAGTCCTTCAGATGTTAACTTATAAAGACAGCCTAGAGTGTCTATAAAGAAATGAGTAAATTGATCTCCACCAACAGCTGTCTTATTCTTAATACCTACCTTTGATAAATCTTTGAATCCAAAAGTTGGTGCAGGTGCTGAAACTGGAAAGGCTAGTGTTATTCCAGTACTACCATAAATTACTACATTCTTATCTAATTGCCTAACTTGATAAACATATCCAGTCCAAGACATAGGTCTACGACCTGCATCATTTGTCAAGTCAAGTTCCATACTTACATTACCTATCTTACTCCAAGCTACCCAATTCTTTTTATTGCTATTAGCTACAGCCCAACCAGATAATGAAACTTCAATTGTCATAGTTGAATTAACTATAGTAGCTGATATAGGAAACTCACCTGAAATAGATACACTAATAGATAATTCTAGATCATCCATTATATAGGTCCCATTTAAAGAATTACCTTCAAGTGAGATTTCTATAATAGGGACACCAAAGTAGTTATTAGTTGCACAATCAAAGGTAAGGTCAGCATCAAAGTTATGAGGAGGTGGAGTAGTAGGAGCAGGTGTAGTAAGTGTAGTTGTAGGAACTAGCGTTGTAGGCGGAACTGTTGTTGGAACAACTGTAGTTGCCATCTAAGCCTCCACTATACTCCAGCTATTGCTAATGCTATATTTGCTACTGTATAAGTTCCACCATTGTAAGTTGTCATAGTACCGCCGAAATCTATGAAACCTACAACTGGATCATTAGCGATACTAGCAGCTATAATAACAGCACCACAAGCTTGGAGGTTTCCACCAGCTATGGGCCAAGCTGCATTATTCCAAGTTACAAGTAATGCGTTTAGCAAGTCACTTCTTGTAGTAGCTACACCAGCAAGAACTACACCTCCAATAGTATAGCCATAAGCTGTAGGTAGTTCACTAACTGACAGATCTAAATACTCATCATGATTTACTCTGTTGAAGGTAAAGTCTGGCGCCATTAAGATAATATTAAAAGTAACAGCATCAAAGTCTACATCAGCACCAGAGATTAACTCAAGTATGTTGTTAGATACTAAGGAAGCCATTTTAATTCCTTTCAGTTTAAATTAAGTTTGTTCAATTATCGGGCGATCTAAAAATCCATTGGCCAGATTTGAGGCTCTAAAGTATAAGGTACAAGTTCTTCGTCAACATGTAGTGGTTTAACATAGTTATAACGAGTTAATTTGTTAACATATGTATCAATAGGGCCAGGAGCTATATCTCCACTAGTACCAAGCGAGAAAAAGTCATAGTCACAGCTCTCATACCCACCAGGTCCAGCCCAGCCTCCACCACCTATATCTCCATCAACTATGTCTATATGCCAAGCAACTGGTTCACCTATATAACCTCCTTGCCAAGCTTTTGCTTTTAGACTAGTTCCAGATAATCTAAACCTAACCCAGACCCAAAAACCAGCAACAAAGCTAAAGTATGCTGTAGCTATTTGTGATAGCGCCCCATCAGATAAATGTTTCCATATTTCTATTCTATTGTTCCGACAATCAAGTTGACAGTAATAATATTGTGCAGTGCTTATACCACCAGTTTGAGTAGCCCTAGCAAACATTCTTCCTATTCTTTGGTAGTTCCAATTAAGAGATCTTATTCTAGCTAATATATCTACATTAGCATTAGTTCCAAGACCATCGTAAGATATAAACATTAACTGCATAGGATCATCAAACCATAGACATTGCCCACCTATGTCTCCATCATTTTGTATCTTATCATCTAAGCCACTAGCATTATATCTTCCAGTCCA